>Ga0209489_102952_pt1 | contig 33818 bp, 18 predicted proteins | sample SiratrowhiteBW_FD_187527 | JGI IMG/M metagenome (GOLD analysis project Ga0209489, IMG submission 187527) | Root nodule microbial communities of legume samples collected from California, USA - Siratro white BW (SPAdes) (version 2) | ecosystem: Host-associated > Plants > Roots > Nodule | place...
TATATATATATATATATATTTAACATTTTTATTATGTAATCCAGAAAGACTACTTACACAATGCAAAAGTTAAATTGAAAATCGTAAATTAGAAAAATTTGCAACTTAAAAAACCTTACCACCAACCACCACACTTCCACTGGAGCAACTCAATCCAACAACCACCACCAATTAACAAGCACACTTACACCAAAACCGACACTCCCACCCGCTAACACGAACACAATGAATGCCTCGGTAAGTAATTTCATTTCACAAGGACAAATTTGGATTTCTATATTTATGGGAGCGGAAGCTGAAAATACAAGGGTGCAGAAAGAAAGGGCCTAATGTGGGCCATTTGATCTTGGCGCTAGAGCCTCGTGGCCAGCCTAGAGCTGAACAATTGGATAGCTCTATGAGGAGCAATAATAAACAAAGAATAGTTAGAAAAAGAGTGGTTAAACGATTTAATTTGCAATTCTTATAATAACAAAACTCTAGTTTCATTCCGTAAATCGCAATTAAAAGTGAAAAAGAAATTCTTAGGTTGGCATTGCTTACTCCATTCAACATTAATATCGTGCAAGTTTCAGTTATGCTATAAATCTATCTAACTAACAAATGTTATTACACAAAAGGTATTGGAGTGGGGTAACAAATTTATAACCAACAATCCCTCTTAAAGGTCCATATAGACATGTAACATGATTGAATTGTTGTATAATACCCCATCCTAAAGTAACGCCGATAGTGATATACAAATTTAAATTTGCGCTGTATAACTTTTCCATTACTTACAAATTGCAACTGAACAGAACCACTCACACTTCCTGCAACGCTAGAGGCCTTTCATTCTCTGAGATTCTTGGAACAGATCTTGTCACCTTAACACGAAATGAAACCTGCCATAATAACTTGGATGTTCAGACATCATAACTAATGCACCATTCAAAATAAAATTGCACCTTTTCAGGCATGTGTAGTTGATAATATGCATTGGAGATTGTATGTTATAATATGAAACTGCTTTTCAGAACCTCTCATCTCACCTTCTCAGAACCAAACTGAATAGCATCAGATGGGCGAATGCGAGCAGGATAATTAGGAGGTACCCGGTACTGCTTTCCTTCATTGCTGAAAACATGATCAGAATGATGATGTTAAATAGATTTGTCAAGAACTTAAAACTTCTAAGTAAAACAAAGTACTTTTCTTTTACTCACTCAATGATCCAGGTGCCATGTTCACTCCGCAAATCAATCAAGAAGAAGGCACCGTCCTTATAGTTAATTCTTGCATGCCTTGGAGAAACCTTAAAAAGATAAATTGTTGATTATGTTACACGATGTTTTGAAGAGTATCAAGTGTTTGATTCAGGTCATGATAAATCGTGCTACCTGAGGTGAAGATATTGTAGCTGAAGTGCCAGGATTATCTTGCGGTGGTGCACTCCTGCAATTGCAAAAACATACAAGAAAAAGGGTATAAATCTAGAAACTATTATGTCACTGCATTGTAAGTAGGTGCAGCAATATGCATACCCGATTATGAAGGGTTTCATCTCATTTCGACTTAAAACTATAGGCTTTAGACTTGTTCCATCTCCATGCGGTAATAAAATCCACCTAATTGAAACAAGAAGATGGACCAAAAGTAATGTGATCAATATCTGTGGTCAGAAATATGCAAGGGATTATACTCATACATATTTGATCGAAGACATACTCTCCATTAATAGCACGTTCAAGGGCTTCATCGTCTTCAAACCATCGGCGTAACTGATCATTTGCCTTCATAAATAATCAAATAGCTATTAACATCAAGATCAGAACAAATCCAATAGATGTGAACACATAAATTACCAGATGTACATTATCTTCTCAGCAACAAAGTACAAAAGTAACTCTATTTGAGCAACGTACTTTGTCTGAGAGCCTGCAACTTGGTGGTCTACCCTCAAGTTTGGAGCTGTAAAAGTAGCATCATTTTCACTTGTAAGCAATGAAACTGCACAACTTTACATATGATCATAAATAATATTTCTGTCTTATTGGCCATAAGTAAATAAAGAACATTATAATCAGTTTCTTGAAACTTCTCATCATGTATCCATTGGCACAGATTTCTAACTGCATGTTGAATGAGAGGACCAGAGTATGAAAAATCAGGCAAGTCTACCAACAAAGAAAAATGGACTCTACATGTTACCTGTTGCCACCTAAGACCCAGCTCAACATAGAAGGCATAAAGATGTCAACAAAAAACCTTCCTCCAACTCTTCCAGGATGTGGTATGCGAAACTTGGTCAGAAACTGCAGAGTAAGGGAAACAACAATGAAGTGTCAACTTCACTATATTTTTCATTCTCTAATTGATAAAATTTGAGTCCTTACTTCTAAAGGGCCAAGACCAACACCAAGATATGCCTTGTAAGTGGAAGCCATGAGAGCGGCCATTCTAGCCATTCCATGAATAACGGCAACTCGTAGTCTTCTTTCTCTCTCGTAGCTGAAAGTATTAATGGAAATGGCCACCAATCACCAAAGAGATGTATCATCAACTTTACCAATTTGTAAATGATGAAACATTAACTATTGGATCATGGCTCAAATGAGAAACTGTCTTTCTGTTCCAATCAAGTCCTTAATTAATATCATCATTTGTTTTTGCGTGTACGAAAATGGTATACTACCTCCTTAGGGAAGAATCAACGTCAATTGGACTCCCTGATTTAATACTTTGTTCCCATGCATTGTCCAACTCCACTGCAAGTTGATAACTGTCCTGAAATGATAAAACAAGCTTGTTAGAAAGGGTTTCTGCCTCACTTTTCAAGTGTTTCTTCGAGTACCAGTCCCCTTTGGAGGCTTAGAGGGAAGTTGAGATGGTTTGACATTGTAGATCTCCATCTCCTCTTGAAGTGTAAAATATTTAATTTTATCATCGAGGGAACGGCATTAAAATTGTTTATTTGAAACCCCCGCCAAAGAGAAGTGAAAATTTTTAGTACAAGTTTGGATTAGTATACAGCATAGTAAACAAAGCCATGAAGGGTTTAATAGTCATAGTAGAAAATTATCTTTCATTACATGAAAAATTTGATATTGACTCAATCATGGATGAAATTTATGATAAGAAATAACATTGTGCTTACTTCTAAAAAGTATGATATTTAAACTAATATTTTTCATTTATCTTGTACAATCCTGCATCCCCCTGTTAGTCAATTCCTCCACCAATTCCTAGTCTGCATAAAGGAAAATTCTGAAACTAATCTAGAACCCATGATAATTTCATACTTCATTTGAGAGAGGATGAATAACAAAGGCCTGTTTCGATACAAGGTCATTTGCGAATTTGCTAATGGAAATATAGAGATTTTTTCAGTAGAGAAACTCTCGAAAGTTCTTTAACTTGTATCCATACAAACTCAAAATACCAGATAAAAAGAATAAATATATACCTCAATAGCCATGCAGCCTCCTTGGCCCATATTTGGCTGCATGGCATGGACGGAATCCCCAAGCAAAGTCACACGACCCTTTCCCCATGTCAATGTTGGGATCCGGTCATATATGTCTCTTCTTAGAATTGCATCTTCTTCTGTGGCAACTATCAGATCTACAGCATTATCACACCAACCCTCAAATATCTTAAGCAGCCTTTCCTTTTTTCCTGCCATGAAGAAAGAAGATAATTTAACTTATTTTCCTCTTAGAAAAGGATGAAAATAAAGACACATTTCTATTTGTATTTTTTTAAAGGTCATCCTTTTTCGGCATTAGTGCATTTCCAATGGTAAATTTGTGTTATAGAACCCAGTCAATTTGATTAGCTATCATCGTCATGATACATGCCTGATATAAATAAGACATTCTATTCCATGCCTAAAAAGATGGATGAAGATTCAGTAATAGAAGAAAATGAGTAAGACAGAATGGACAAGAGTAGAATTTTTGGCCCATCTTTGTATTTGAACAAAAAAGTAATCACGAGGTAATCTCAAATAAATATCATGTTACCAACTATTATGTATGGATACAAATCGGATACGATTGCTCTTAAAATATCTAAGATATGATATATGGAAGTGGAAGACACACGTATAGGTGTGTATAAAATTTATTAACATACACATATCGTTGTAACTCCACAAATTCAAACTAAGAGCACAATTTTGACCATTACCAAAGACAAAATAGAAACTATTTGTTATAGTCATCATAAATCACAGCCTACTGCCTACAAACAAGAATGATATCAATCTCGTTTCTTCCTAAAGAGGACTCCTTCCATGTCTGGTCAACAAAGAGACTATGCTACATGTTTCACCCACTAGAAGTGAAATACAAAGAGAAGGATGTGCGTTAGCGGTGTTAATAATGGAGGAGATTTAACCAGAGTAATCACGAAATAAATTTTGACGGATCATGGATGAAATAAAAATGTAGAAGAAAGGCTTCATATATTATGAGAAAATGATACTTCACAACTGCAAGAATTTCAACTATTTCAAAGAACCCCTAGAGTTGCTTTTATAGGCTTATAGTGTCTTGCTTTTCATTGGGTAAAACATAATCATTACAAGTGTTCTCCTTTACTCAATAGGTAATGTGTTGGTAAAAAAAACATAAAATAAAGAGTAAACTATACATAATTAGTGAATACTATTTTGATGTAGTTAGAGAACTCCAATGAAACTATTTTGATACGTAATTAATGAAGTGCCCAGGATTATAAATATCAGATACATATCCACTATCAATTCATGAAACAAAATGCAAGTATTGATGTTTCAAAGGTGGGAAGAATGCTTTCTCTGCCTTGTTTTTTCCTTTTTTATATATAACCCCGCTAATTGTTTACTAGTTGTAGAAACTAGTGGCAACATATTTAATAATCAATGGTCCTCAGCATAGAAATGATCTTAGCTCAAAATGTCAAACAAATAATTAATTTGCTATTACCATAGATGTTGAAAATTCTTTTCAAGTTCAATTGATTCAAAGACGGCACCAGTGATCTTAAAGCCAGTAGAAACAATTTAAAAAGTATGTCTTTTAGTACACCACATAGAAAGTTTAATGTTTGTGAAGACTGCTTCTAACATGTGTCAAATATAGAGAATGCATACCGTTGGGGCCATCAACACCACCGGGAGGTTCTTTGTGAAATGCGTACCATTGCATCTTTCCAGCACCAACATCTGAAGATACAAAGTATTGTTTGTGTCCCAAGAATACTCGGTATCTTCCAGAAAAAAAGGTGCAAGTAAGCTTCTCAACTCAATATAAATAAATATACAGTACAAGAACAATGGTCAACATACCCAACAGTTTCAATGTCAGCAGGCACAAAATCTGCAATTCCAGTGTAACAAGTATAGCCAGAGTAAACAGCTTCTTTGTGCCCAAATAATTGCTTCCTCACCTATACATAAAATCTACAATAAGATTAATGCAGAATTTATAATTGTATGAATCGCTTACATGCAGAATGACTGAAAGAATTCACTACTTCACAATGAAAGAACGAGGCTAACACACACATGAGCTGCACTGTACTTGTCATGTTTAGGCACGACTTTTACTTCCATATGGGAAAAATTATTTGCTAAAGAATAAGATCATAATCAGAGAAGAATTAATAAGACCTTTGACCATATACCATCCGCTCCAACCAATATATCGCCTTCATATTTCTCACCATTCTCAAGTTCTACTGTTACCTGAAATTGTGGAATGCTGGATGAGAAAGTAGTAAATGTCAATCAAATGATGTTTAATCATCTTAATCAACCAACGCATATTCAATAAGAAAGAAATAAGAACTCCAGAAAATGCATATCATAATAAATAGCAATATTAGGAGAATCTTTAACAAGCTTTATTGAATTACCTTGTTTCCATCATCCACAAAATTAACAACATTACTAGCATTCATAATGACATCTTCCCCAACTGCGCGGGCAAGGATCTCTTGTAAAACCATTCGACTAATAACCCTTGTGACTGGAAGCCCACGTTCCACAGCAGGAGTGAATGTATCAAACTTGACGTACCTGACGACGAACTATATATCAATTCATGGCGCCAAATGCTATATAATTTCTTTAAGAAAGTTGTAGAAAGATTTTTTTTTTTTTTCAGAACTTGATAGTAAAGGAGCAAGATTGTTGTTTGCGAAAGAAAGGCAAATTTACATTATCAGAACTACCCTTTTCATGTTTGCTAGAATAGAAGTAATTACAAGATTAATTTAGTTCAACAGAATCTTATTAAGCCACTGAACTTCCCAACTTTAAAATGAAGCATTTACTCACTAATTGTAATCAATCTCACTAGCAAACAGGTTGTTAATAGACTTATTAACTAGGAGCACCGACACAAACACTGTAAAACATATCTGAATTGGCCTTGCAGTTGAGTTTGCTCCTGCTGTTGTTAGATTTCACAGTTTTTTTAGTAGGGTACTTCTTGCAACTCATGATATTAAGGTTTGTCTAATCAAAGTTCTCAACTGATATTAATATACTTATTTTCCCTTAAACATGATGTTTTCTCAATTAGTTTTCCTAGTAAAGTTTTTAACGTTGCCATATTTAATAAATAAGGATGTACCTTTTTTTTTTTTTCCTTCACTAGGTTTTTATTCCAGAGGGTTTTAAAATAGTAACAGGACACATTCTTAGGTAATGAACATGGCAGGGGAGTTTTCAAAATATCATTATTTTTGTAAATGTATCATCTGTTAGATTTGAATTCCTTTCTGATAAAGATATGACTTAATTTCTTTCCTTTAATAAGGATATGACAGAAGATTGTAAGCAAACATAATGATAATATCAACTTTCAAACGATCATGCCGATCAATCATGGCCAATAGGTTTCAATCACCATATATCCTACTGTTGGCAAGAATGAATACTGTTGCTTCACAGTTCAAACTAACTAATTAGTTTCTGAGGCTCGAGCTCCAGCACCTTAAATGCGTCATTTCCCATTCAACATTTATTAAGGTTAAACCAATCAGTACGAGTATTCCTGTTGCATGCCTAAAGATAGAAAAGAAGAAAAAAAATAGACACTTAAATCACTGATTCAATTCAAATATGAACTTAACCTTGTCACTTACCATGAACCAGAAACCCCATCTACAAGTCCATTGATTCTATCACCCGTGATGCAACCAGCTCTCATAACTTCCTCTGCAACCTCTGAATCTATAGCTTCCAAAGCAGCCAAAGCATTGCTCTGAATCTGAATTGGACCCCTATACTGTCCCTCCCCTCTTATAGCACTCAGGTCCTTCTCAAACACCACCACATCAAACCCCTTTCTCTTTGCAGCCAACGCAAAAACCAACCCTCCAATCCCTCCACCAGCAACAAGCACCCGAAGCTGCTTCTTTGAAGGGGCCCCACTCCCACCTTGTGAAGAGGGTGAAACACTTGGTGGAGCCTCTGCAATCGCACCTTTCACATACATCATTTTTCTCCTCTGCTTTCTGGTTCTGCATCCCAGGGGACAGTTATAGCTACCCAGAGGCGAAGCATCCAGTGGAAGCTCTTTAATCACGGGAACTGAGAAGTGGGTTCTTGAGAAAACAGTTGTTGAAGGGTTAAGAGAATTGTAACACAAAGTAGAAGCCATGGTTGGTGATGCGTGTGTGAATGTGTCTGTCTTGTGTGGCTCAGACACAAAACTGAAATACTAGGTTGCAGTAATCAAGAGAAGTTATATTTATACGATTACAGGTTGAAGTTTTAACAATGAATGGAAGTAACAAAATCTAATGACGAATAATCGTAGACAACAGAATCAGTGGTTTGAAGTTAATCGGTAGAAAAATCAGGAGCATGAAGATGATGAAAATAGATGGTAGGATTGTAAGTTGTAATTAACGTGTGAGAAGTGAAGTCAGTGGTTGCTAGTGTTGGGTGACTGTGACAGACATTTTGGTACCTTAATTGTGGTCGTGGATGGTAGTGGTGTGTATGTTGCAAGCTCGCCCACGTATGATTCAAACCCATAGGGTGATCAAAATATCCATTTTTATTGGCTTCTGCTATTTTCCTATGTGGATAAGGACGTCTATCCATTCGTTGAGCTTTTAAAAATGGAAAATAAAAAAAAAATCATTATAATTTATTAGTGATGATGAAAATTTAACACAAAAATTGATATTAAATTTACATTTATTCTATAAATCATAATATCTAAATCAAAGAGAAGTTCACACGCTATTTAAATTACAAGCTGTTATGTAAGCGCTTTTTCATTCAATCTATTTATTTTCTCAATTAGAGATATTTAATATTTTCTTCCCCCAAATATGTATTTTCCACATTCTTTTTACAATTAACAATAAAATATCTTTTAATCATCTCAGAAATTATTTTTCATAAATCTAAAATGCAATTTACATATTCAAAACATCTATGTTATGAATTTTAATTATAATATAATTTATAAATTTAAAATACCTATGTATTATTGATTATAATTATAAAAAAATAAATATTTATGCTGTGTGTTCTACTGACTAAAATAGTGGATGATATATAAAGAGGAGATTAACAAATACTGTTAATTATACTTATTTTAATTATTTATATACTCAATTTTTTAAAATATTAGATATTGATCCTACTACTTATAATTTTTTTTTATAATGTGATATTATCTTTATAATTGTAAATATTAAATTTTAAATAAATTTAACATTCTTAATTAATACATAAATTCATAGTTGATATATATTAATTTATATTTTAAAATATGCATTATATATATATATATATATATATATATATATATATATATATATATATATATATATAAAAGTAAAATTGGGTAAACTCTATATATTTTATTTCCTTAACAAGAATCTCTTGTCTAAGTATTTAAAATTGAAATTGTATAAGTTTCACACTTATTGGTAGACAAATGATTGTTAGCTAGTTAAAGAAATTATTTAATTTGAGCCAGGTATGTTGAGAGACTCATTTTCATAGTACTTGTTTATTTGTTAGCAATTTTTTGTTATGAGCCGTTTTACTCTTAGGCCTAAAGTTTTATGCTTATTTAACCCAATCCCAAAGTTTTATGCTTATTTAACCCAATCCACGTAATTTAAAACACACAGAAAATAATATAACATGGTTTTTCAGCGTTTATTGTTCATCTTCTTGCATGCGTAGTTGATACACTACAATTAGGTACGATTGGCAAGGCAAGAATCAAGCAACCCAAAGCATGATAATTCAAGATGGTATCAGAGTGGGTTGATCATGCTCTGTTCCTTTCCCTTCCTTAAATTGAATCTTTTCATTTTGGCTCTTTCTTATACCTTTGTTCGCCTTTGTTCTTCATTTCATTTTCTTGCTCATTGAATTACTATGAATCCACTGCAAAAGTCCAGCAAATCCTTACTATCTGCACTCTGGAGAAAACCCAGGGATGATTCTTGTCACTCCCTCTCTTGATGGGAGCAATTACCACACATGGAGTCGTAGAATGAAGTGTGCGTTATTGTCAAAGAACAAAATTAAGTTTGTCAATAGTGAGATCTAAGAACCAACAAAGATTGATGCGTTATATGACACATGGGAACGGTGCAACATGATGATTTCATGGATTACACGCACGTTGAATTCTCAGATCGTGCACAACACCATTTATATTGACAATGGCACAGAACTTTGGAACGACCTAAAATAAAGGTTCTCAATGGGATATCACTTTCGTAATTCAAACATTCTTCAAGAAATCAATTAAAGTAAGCAAGGAGAAAGGAACGTTCTGAGTATTTTACCGATCTGAAGGTGTTGTGGGAAGAACTCGAGTTCTTGAGACTCATGCCTGTTTGCACATGCAAAGTGAGATGTAGCTGTGACATAACAAAGATTATTGCCAAATAAACAGACTTGAAACATGTCATTTCTTTTTTGAAGGGCCTCAAAGATGTGTATACAAAAGTAAAAAACTCAAATCCTACTCATGGAACCTCTACCTAGCATAAACCGTGTCTTTTTGCTTATGCAACAGCAAGAACACCAACTCATTGGAGGAGGTGAGACAAGCGAATCAAGAAGCATAATAAGCAGCATCAACAATTAAGATTGGAGAACTATAGTAATCGTGGAGGCACGAGATGGACGATGCAAGGTAGAGGAAGACCAAAAAATTGTGAAAACAGTGCAACTACTGCCACAAGACGAACCATAGCGCTATGAGTGTTATTCAAAGCGCGACTTTCCTCCTTGGATGAAATAGAGATACAAAAATATTGTGAATCAAATTGATAACCAAGGTTCATCAAGAAATCTGGATGACGAACAATAAAATAGTGTAGACAAGCAGATTACATCATATCAGTTATCAAAACTAGCATCAGGTCAATCTTTAAATCCAGAACAAATGCAATAACTGTTAAAGATCTTACAAAACCCAGAAAGAAGTGGACAAATGAACACTCTGGAAGAAACAAAGCCTATGCAAAGTGAAGGTAAACTTTCATGGATACTTGATACTGAAGTTACCAATCACGTAACCTGTTTGCAAAATGCTTTTGTTAATTTTCATAAAATAAAACCTATTAAATTACCTAATGGGTCATTTGTGTATGCAAATTATGCTGGCACAGTTCGTATAACTCAAAGTCTTATTGTTTATGATGTGTTTTATATATCCAGTTTCACTCTTAACATCATTTATGTTTAAAAACTCATCAAACACTCCGATGTTTAGTACTTATTTTTCCATGACAAATGCCAAATTTGAAGATGGTCGGTCTTGCTAAATTGACCGATGGCTTGTATTGCATCACTGGAGAAGACATTCATTGTAGATTAACTAGTCTGCAGAATTTTAAAAACTGTAATGTAGATATTTGGCACTATAGGCTTGATCATTCTTCAAAGTACTGGATAATGTATGCAAAGATAATGCCAATATACAATATAACAAAATGAACGTTTGTGATTCTTGTCATTTTGTGAAACAACATAAACTGATTTTTCATAGTAGTAATTCGTTACCCATGATTCCTTTGATCTCGCGCATGTTTGGGGTTACCTCTATACGTGATTTTAGATATTTTTTTACTATAGTGGATGATCATTCAAGACATACCTAGATATTTTTAATGAAAAATAAAGGTGAGACCAGAGCTATGGGATATTGCATCAAACATCTTGTGTTGAAAATCCCAAACAAAACTCTATAGTGGAAATGAAACATCAACATATCATGAACGTTGCCAGAAGCATTATGTTTCATTCTAATCTCCCAAAACAATTTTGGTGTTATGTCGTCTGTTATGCAATTTACATCATAAATTGTTTACCTTCTGCATGAATGAGGTAAAGCAATTCTTGAACGAAAAATTCATAATCAAGGATCTGGGACAAGTAAGCTTCTTCTTGGGATTAAAAGTAACAAGAATAGAAAGAGGAATATACATGAATCAACGCAATTATGCCCTGGAGATACTGACAGATAGAGGAATGCTTGCTGCAAAACCAAGTTCTTCTACTATGGCAAAAAACACAAAGTTACTGTTTGAACACAGTGGTCATACCACGAAGAAGAATCATATCATCAAATTGTAGAAAGGCTCTTATATCTTACGAATACTAGACCATATATAAATCATGCAGTTCATTTTTTGAGTCAATTTATGCAATCTCCAAATGAGAATCATCACATAGCTATCAATCGGGTCTTAAGATACATTAAGGCGTCTCCTGCACGTGGCATTTTCTTTCCTTATCAGAACGATATGCACTTGAAGGCATTCAGCGACTTTAACTGGACATCTTGTGACAAAATTGACGATGGGTTATTGTATATACATTGGAGCGTCCTTGGTATCTTGGAAAATGAAGAAACAAAACATTGTTTCTCGTTCATCTTCAGAGGTGGAATACAGAGCTTTGGCAACGAAAATTTGTGAATTACAATGGCTTACCTTTCTCCTCCTTAACCTTCAAGTTGATGTAGTTACCCCAACCAATTTATACTGCGACAACCAGGTTGTTAGACATATTATAATGAATCTTGTGTTCCATGAGAGAACTAAGCATATTGACATTGATTGTCATGTGGTAAGGGAAAAACTTCTTGTTGTGTTATTTCATATTCTTCCAGTAAAAGGTATTGAGCAACCAGCATATATCTTTACGAAGGCATTGGATCAACTTGCATTTAAATCAGCCATCTGCAAGCTTAGAATGACAAACCCATTTCTAGCTTGAAGGGAGGCTATTGTGAGACCCATTTCCATAATACCGGTTTCCTTGTTAACAGTTTTCTATTATGGGTCATTTTACTCTTAGGCCCAAAGTTTTACTCTTATTTAAACCAATCCACTTGTAATTTAAAGCACACAGAAAATAATATAGCAATGGTTTTTTTAGTGTTTACTGTTCATCTTCTTGCATGCATAGCTAATACACTACAATTAAGTACGATTGACAAGACAATAAGCAACCCACAAGCATGATAATTCAAGAAGGTAGCCATCGAGAAATCCTAAATGTTGATGTTGGGATAAAAGATTCTGAATTATAAATTCATACCATATTTAGTTTGTATTTTTATCCCAATCTAATGTGATTTAAGTCATTTCATCTCTTAATTTTTCCTTCACCACAACCTTATTAATAAGCTTGGTCTTCATAATAATTATTTAAAACTCATCCTTATCTATCTGCCTTTTTCATGGCTTCCAAATACCCAACTTCTTGTGTAGCTCAACAACAAATTTTTTTACTAAAACATTGCCTTTTTTTATCTATTGCCCTATAAGCCTAATTTTATAAATAAAAAAAAATACTTAAGCTAAATATTGGAATATAAAGTTAACCCAAAGGTAATGAATGATGTTTCTTCATCTTGTTGTGTCAATATACTACTTGTTATGCACAATAAAGAAGAGAAGGATGTTTAATAAGGCAGATTCATAGAATTTTTTGTTCGGACAAAGCTCATGTTCGTTTTGATCATTAGAGAAGGATATAAAATAACTCTTTCTTTCACTTTCATATTTCAAGAATTATGACAACATATTCTCTTAAGCATTGGTTGTTTATTATATATTCCAATCATATAGTATAAGAATTAAATATACAATTCCAAATTATAAATGAAAGATATAGGATATAAATAGAAATATAGAGCTTTTAATTCTTTTAATACTTTCCCTCAAACGAGAGTATGAAGATTATAAAGAAGAAATTGAAATTATTGTATTTTGAAAGCCTTTATAAAAATATATGCGAAGTATAGGTTGATATGAACTTCAAAAAGTAGCAAAGTTGCAAATTGAATATGTTTCAAACAGACTGATTATCAATCTCAACATGTTTAGTTTATTCATTAAAAATGGGATTTACGACAATGTGAAGATTTTTTTCGCTATCAAAAGATAGACGCATGGGTTTTGAATGATGAACATAAAAAGACTTAATCAATGATTTAAGCTGAGTAAGTTCACAACAGACAGTGACCATAAAATGCTATTCCACATCTGTTGAGGATTGAGAAATAGTTGGTTGGTTCTTGGTTTTCTAAGAAAGAGGAGATGCCCCACATAAGAAATAAAATAATCATAACTAGTAAAGTTGTCGAGTTTGAATCACAATAACCAGTTGTTCTTAGAAAGCAATGACCTTTGAAATAATGAAGAACTTGTAGGATGATATTTCAGTGTGTTTCTTTTGGACTTTGCATAAATTGTACTAGAGTGTGAATAACATAACAGAGATCCAGACAAGTGATGGTAAGATAAATCAAGTGACTAACTAGTCATCTATAAATGATGAGTAAAATCAAGTCCTATAGCAAGAGCCAATTGATGATTTTGTATAATGGATAAAGAAGATTTCGCTCCAAGAAAATTGACTTCAAAAATATTATCAAACGTATATTTACGTTGAGAAAGAAACAAGCTAACAAATCCACAAACAATTTGAATACCAAGAAGATGTTTCAATGCTCCCAAATCTTCCATGTGAAAGCAACTACTATAAGATAAAAATAAATTTTGAAATTAGCTATAGTTGTAGAATTATTTTAAGCAATGATACCTAAGAATATGAAGAATGATACCATGTCATTCAAGAAAGAACGTAGTAATCAACATATTAAACAAAGCCTAATGGCTTGAAGGCAGAAGCAATCTTAGAGAACCAATTGTGAGGAACTTGATGAACATCATATTAAGATTTGTGTAATCTATAAATTTTCTATAACAGACACTAAAAAATCCATAAGGAAGTGATATATATACTTCTTTATCGAGATCACCATAAAGAAACAAGTTATGAACATCTATTTGATGGATTCTAACTAAATATAAAAAAAAAAATTTAAATTTATCAACATATATGCATTTATGGTAAAATATCATTACCAACTAATGTTATCATAAATAATCAAACAGTCAATCAATTAATCGACATATTTTAATAATAGATCAAATATATCGATAATTATTAACATAATAAATAATTGGACATTTAATTTCCTGACAAAGTTATGGGTAAATCAATTCTTTTACTTCTTTATAAACAGACAAAATAAGAAACTTTTGTATCTTACTTATTTTACTATTGAAAAGAAAATGAATTGAATAGGTGAAGACAAAAAATTTAAAAAGTTGTTTTAATTTTCTTCTCTATACATTTCAAATGTTTTATTTTTATTATAATTAATTTTATATTTTAATATTTATTAAATTTAAATTGACATATATTATAAAATAAATTGTAAATTCTCCTCGTTTAATTCTTATTATTATATAATTCTAACAAATTTGGAGAGAGAGGGACATCCACGCCCATCTAATTCTCCATCAGTGGCTACCACAAACTAGTTAAATACATAGATCCTTTGATAAATACTTTTCTTTTATAATTCTTATATTTTCCAATCTCAATTGATAAATTATTTTATTTTTCTCTTAAAGATAGAATTATAACTCTAGAGAGAAAAGTCTTATTGTAGTCATTTCGGGATCTTGTGCTTGAGTATTCAACCTATCATTATCAATTCATACGTTGAATTATACAAGTGAAAGTGAAGCTTTTGGATTGCTGAAGTTAATTTTATGATAATAAATTATACATATACGTATATATGTCTTTTATTTTAAGCCAATGATTTTTCTTTTCTTTACCATTTATTTAACTTACGAGATTATCAGTTCTATAAAGTTGTTGACTAAGAAAAAAATTACAAGATAAAAGTCTTGTAACTGTTACATTATGTTTATGCTTAATATGTTTTTTTTTTTTATTTATTAGGTGAGACAATTTAGGATAACCCAACTCCCAAACACCAATGTTAGTCTAGGTTGATATTTTCAACGTAGTATTAAAATAAGCTCAATCATTGACAGGTTAAGGGACGGGTTGGATTGATTTGTTTTTTTAAACTAAAGGAAAACGAGGCTTCTAGAAAGCAAAAGGAGAGAAAATGCAAGAATATTTAGAAAATGAAAGCATGAAAAAAAAAAAAAAAACTCAATGCATTTATAAACAAAGACACTTGGAGGCCCAACTAGCACCCACGAGTAAGCAATAACCACTATACATGTGGCTGAAAGCAACCTCAAGTGTGAGGTGAAATATTGCACATTTCATCCATTGTTGTCACCCATAGCGTTTCCAATATTCTAAGGACGGCAATGTATCTCTTTAGAAATGTAATATCATATTCTCTTAATAATCCTTCTGATATGTTAATGTTAACTCTTCTTCAAATTTCCTTGAACTTCCTTACATTAACTACATCTAGGTTAAGAGCCACCATGTCACGTGGGCTAGCCATTCATGGTTTGACAAAAATTTATAATAGAGGTTGCCATGATTGTGACTAGTTTATATTCTTATCCTGTATAAACTTATATTCTTAACAATATCAAATAATCATCTTACTAATGTGTGCTTTTGTTCGATTTATCATTAGATAATGATAAGTTGTTGAATAAAGCATTAGAATTTTTTTTTTCGGGATCTTAGATTATGGAAAGATTTTAATAGTAAGACTAGAATTTTTCTTTGGAGATGATATGGAAAGATTTTAATAGTGAGATATGCTTGAATTAAATTTTAGATGGACATGTTTTTTTTTATATATGGTTAGATATGTTTTATCTTCGTTTGAGGGTGTATAAACAAATAGAGACTTGAAAAAGTACATAAATTTCAACACTTAGTAATATACTCTACTGTAAGTGTTGTCATATAGGTCTTAACTTTAAATTTGTATCGGATGATTTGGGTATTCATTATGACTCAATGAAATTAATCTTTATGTATTACTTATCTTATTATGTTTGTTACTTTTATATAAAGGTGGTATAATCCACTTTAGAAGAAGTAATTGAAAAACTTTAAAATATAAGACAACAAAATAAAGATTTGCAAAGCCTAAGAAGTAATACAAGCCTAAAATGATAAATTGTGATAATCTCATCAAGTCATACAAGTTCAAAACAATGAGCAACTTATTACAAATGAACTTCATGAAAATCTTCTCCGAGTTCGACTGATGCTGAGATCTTCTCCTTTACAACTATACAAAAGAACCTGGTTTAATAATGCTATGAGGGTAATTGAATGAAAAGCAATGCTCACACGCCTTCATCTTTGAACAAAACCCTCAACTTAATTTTTCATAGGTTAAAATATCTTTTCATATTGTAATTTTCGTTCCTGAAATGTAAAACAACTGAAATAGACTACAATAAAAGTTTGTTCTAAACTAGATATCAAGACAAGACCAAAAACATTAAAAAAATTGCGGAAAAAAAAATTGTGAACTACACTAAGAACAAAAATCAAACATATAACAAAAATAAAGATACAGAACATATAATCATTTAAACAATCAAAATGAAAATCTAAAGTGAACTTTTTAAGTGGAAATAGAGACCGAGAGAAGGTCTATTTGTACCGGTTGCATGGCTTATTTAAAAAATCTGTAACTGTAAGGAAAACAAGAAATCAAAAGTGTAAACGAGTGAGTGAGAAAGTGAATAGGTTCTTACTAATATTTTCATTTAAAACACTTGGAAAACTCAACTTCAACAGTTTGACTCGGTTTGGATCAAATCTGGTTCGCTGGATTACCTATATCAATTACCATCCCTAATTAAAATCACATTTTGAAATGGTTTGGAAAAGCCTATGGTTTCTACTAACATAAAGTATAGCATTAATATATGCCTTGTTTTTTTAATAAGTTTATATTCAGAAATTTGACATCCAAGCATGTACGTAAAAGCAATTTAAAAAAAAAAGACAGCGTTTTGAATAGGTCCTTTTAATATCCAGACGTTAATCTTTTCGAATTCTGAAAGAGACACTAAATTAAGAAAAAAAAAACTCCGATTTCCATCCAAGGGAATCGTTATCCGGTAACACCTTAAATATATATGTTCTAGAATTTTGACGAAATCAATTTAAAAATAGTAAATATTAAATTTATTAATAATTATAGAAAGAAAAGTTCCGTGTGCGTGCACAACATCTCATAAAATTGATTCTATGATGTCTGTTCCTGTATAACTTCGATTGGAATGACTTAGAACAGAACGCTTATAGTATCGAGATACAGTTTCTCAACTCGTGATGAAATATGTGTCGTTGATCCTTCTATTTTCTAATCGTGTTCACCTTTTTCAAGGATTTGGTATGGGTTTTCGGGATTCTCAAAGCAAACAAAGACACTGGGGTAAAAAATCTCAAATAAGTTACATAATATTTTGTATAAATTCAAATTCACCTCCAGTGATATATGGATCCCATTAGGGTCCCATCTCGAAAGGATACAATGTTAAATTAGACTGAATTTTATATTTGAAGATAGTAATAGAAATAATTATAGATCTGTTTAACCAAACACAATAATGTTAGAGGTGAAAACGTGTATATGCAGATGGTAACTCTTCCTCTTCTTACGAATTTTGTAATTGCAAGCTCACAAATGTGACCGCCACTGTAATTAAAATTGAAAGCTTGATGGTGTGAAAAATAAAAAAAGTGAGAGCCTGCGGTCCACTGCATGTGAGTGGCATTTGGAGTATAGAGAGGACATGACAAGTGCAAGGATGGGTTTCTTGGAAGTCTACAAAATGTTTCACAGATGATGTCCACGTCTTGCTCCCTCTATCGCCACCTTCCTCACTCATTATTCCATCTTCAATGAATGGTTCTTTTCCTATGAAAAATGGTAACTTCGCTGGGGTTGGCCCAACGTGACATGTCTCCTCTCACACTGTGTAACATGTCCACATTCCGGGAATGTCCATGCCTTGGCAAAACGTTGCTTATATAATCGATTAAACATCACTCTCATCACCACACAAATTAAGACCGGTAATTAACTACTACCATGCTTAGCATAGCAACAAATCAAATTAGTTACTACCTACTCTTGATTTTCTGGTTCCAACTTTGTTGTCTCGTATTATAATGTGTTTGACAATTTTACCTCTCTTATTTGGTGTAACAAAGCAAAGTGATTGAGTGATGAAGCATGACTGGTCAAAATCTAACGTTGTTTCTTTTTGGGTACAACGAATCTGATCAGATTTAAGTACACCGAGATTTCAACCTCACGATTAAAGTAGAATGTAGAAAGAGGGTTAATTAGTAGCATAGTTGATGGGCCAAAACATGCTCAGCTTTCCGTTTCTGTAGTGGGATTTTCTGTTCTTGCGTCTTCTCCAGTGTCTCTTGTGTCTCTCCAGTGTCTCTCTGAGTATAATGAAGAAGAGTTCTTCATCTTCTTTGGCTTCTTTCCCGAGCCCAGGGGCGCCGTATTATAGAGAGAGAAACGTTGGGAGCCAGAAGGGGTGGAGTTCAGAGAGAGTTTCAAAGGGTTCAAGCAGCAGTGGCATCAGTAGAAGGCACACTATGGCAGGGTTGATAACACCTTTCAGTGGTGGAAGAACAATGCCCTCTAAATGGGATGAGGCTGAGAGGTGGATTTGTAGTCCAGTTTCAGCCTATGCTGAGAGCAGAAGTTCACATGCACAACTTCAGCGCAGACCCAAGTCAATAAGTGGCCCAATTGTGCCTCCTGGAGTAGCTGCTTTCTACTCAAATTACTCACCTGTGGTTCCACTGCGCCAAGGCTTGGTTGTCAGAAACCTGGTAGTGGGTTCCCCCTTCTCAACTGGGGTGTTGGCACCGGTTGCTGTTTCTGTTCACCATTATGATCCACATGATACCACTGTTTTTGGGTATGACATGGACAATGGGATACAATTTTCTAGTCCTGTGCCCAACGAGAATGGTGTGGTGCTTTCTTCAATGCCCACTGCACCCACCACGTGTTCTGAACTGCCATGTGACCAATCATCTCCTATCTCTCAAGGTAAATACATTATGGTGCCCTCACATCACATCCTCACTGTAATTACTTGGGATTGTTTGTCATCCTTGGAAATTTTTAGAGTTTTGGTGTTTTGTCTGAGTTTATTGATGATATATAATATAGTAAGAGATGAGGTTTCTCACCATTAGTACTAAAAGCTTTGAATTTTCTAAGGTAGAATTTCATAATACATTGCATATTCCATACTTATAATATGCTTCATCAATGCAATCAATTGATCAGTTTGAGGAGAAACTGTTTCTGACACGTGATGGCTACTGTTTATGCCTAGTTTTTTACGGGATAATTAATGCACACACAGTGTTGTGTGTTGTGTGCAGATCACATTGCCCAACAAGACAAATTTATTCATAAACGAAATATACAATTTTTCAAAGAACATGCAAATCACTAGGGTTAGGTGATCACCACACCTACAACATAGTTCTTTTAATTGATGTAACTAGGGCTTGAAAACTTTGGTAAGACATCAAGCTACTCCTGGGTTTCGAAATTTTAGGTGAACTGCGAAACTAGTTTTCAGTTTGAAGTTTAGCCACGTTTAAAACACTTATTTCTTAAAGATGTTTAACGCTCGAGTAAAATCGAAGTCCTTTCTGGTGAGCTTAGCATGGGTTACCAACACACTTGTTGGATTCTGGCACATGTTTTATACACTAGTACTTGTTGATATAGGAGAATCTACTTATTTAAAACGATTCTATTGTTTTAATTTACAGATGAGAAGCATGATGAAACGATGAATGAGGAAAATGTAGCCTCTAATTTCTCAAGATGTGACAAAGGTACCCAAATGAGCCCTGCAGAGTCAGAGAACGATGCACATTCATCTCCTATGTCTTCTGCTGCCACTTTAGTTGTGGAAAAACAAGAACGCCATTCTCCTAAATTAGAGGTCAGAGATGTACAAGTTGATAGTCAAGCTACTATTATCAGATGGTCCAAGAGGCATGCAACCAAATTGGCCAAAAAAGACTTACTGCACAGCAAAGACTCGGGAGAGACTACTGCACAAGCCCAAGCTTCATGTTGGGAAATTGACGAGTCAAACATAGACACTTCCAAGTATCTTGCTTATATACTCAAAACCATATTATTTTAAAACTCATATTACATTAGTCCCTTTGGTTCCTTGGCTAAAGGGTAGCAGCAGCTGAACAATTTCTGGATATAGAATCAGTTTGGAGGCTGCAAATGAATGCTTTTTAGTTCCTTTAAGTCATCTTGAACACGATCTTTGAATCTCTTCAATATTCAGAGAGCAAAAGTCCATATGATGCTACTGTTTTAATTATGCATTCATCCATAAATTTCTGCTTTGGCTCAGGTTAAAGAGAGAGGAAGCCAAAATCATTGCATGGGAGAATTTGCAGAAAGCAAAGGCTGAAACTTCTATACGTAAACTTGAGGTTTTTTCTGTTTATCTGAATTAGTATATCGTAGTTTCTTATACCATGTTTGTGTGGATTCCAACACCAATTCGTGTTCATGTTATCATTGGTGAAAAGCAAGATATTGAATTCATTGAAGGTGCCATACTTCGGTATAGAAAATATTTGTAGAGTGTATATACAGTACAACAATTTAATCTCTTCTTACCATGATAATATTTGTCACAGATGAAGTTGGAAAAGAAGAGATCGACGTCAATGGATAAGATTCTAAACAAGCTGAGAAGAGCACAGTTGAAAGCTGAAAATATGAGAAGCTCAATGCCTGTACAACAGGGCCAAGAGGTTTCCAAGTGCAGAGTATTTTCCTTCTCCAAATTTGCACCGATATGGTCTCCAAGCAGCTGCTTTGGCAGTAACGCTGAGTGATCGATCCATGTAAAATCCTAAGTCATAAAGGTTTTGACCAGTTTTTAAATGAATATATTCTACGTTGACTTGATGACAATTTGATGTAATTGATTGCATGTGTTAGAAAGCCTTACCCCATTATTTGGACCTAGGGACCTGTGTACTCTGTGTAAATAAAAAGCACAGTGGTCGCTACCAACTTTCTTTTTCTCAATTTTTTACGGAAGGCAAAATTATCATATATAATCCAGAATTACAGAGGCAAGTTAATATCTACATAACCTTTAGTTAGGTTTTATTAACTCTTGCGAGTTTGGTTAGAGTTAATCACCATATCTAATATATTGATTTTTTGCTTTGGACTTTGATGGCTTTATTGGGATTTACTCCTTGAAAGACATTTGATTAACTTGATGTGTATGCAAGTTGTCCTGAATCCTAAATAATATATACGAGACTTTGAAGGTATCAGAATATGATTCTTGCGATAAAATCTTTCTGATACTCAACTTTATGTCTTGTAAACTCGTTAAGGAACTTTCAACACAAATCACTTATCACATTAAAAGGGTCAATATATAGATACACTTTTTTTTAGGTGAATCACTAAACAAATCTCTTCAAATTAGAACATTTCATAAGACATAAATGGAACTTCCGAAACAGCTAAAATTTAATGAAAATTAGTTTATTCATAAGTTAAAATCAATTTATTTAAAAAAGTAATAACAAAAAACTTCTATAAATTAGTTTATATGAACAACTTTTAGTTTTTAGAAAAGTTAATTTTAATTTTTCTTTTCTATAAATGGTTATGGAGAAACAAGTTAAAAAAGCCCAAGAAAAATCCAATTCCTACTACCCATATATAATATTTTTGCCATACCATAGTTAAGAGCATAAACTGCTGAACAAATTATTCAATTTTTAAGTAGCTAAAGAACGCCTTAAACAAAAAGACAGTTATACAAATTTTATTACACGATTACATAACACATTATCATTTGATGCAAAGGATATCTAATTTTGAAATGTGAGCAAGATAATGAACAATTGTAAGCGGGCCTATATTCCAAAGAATAATTAAATGGATAGATTGTTGCATGTTATCCAAACTTTTTTATACCTCATGCATTTTTAGTTATAAAAGCAGTGATGTGTCTACACACACCATAAAAGTTTAGGCTACCGCTCATCTTCCTAAAATAAGTTCACACAGAACCGTCAAATCCCCATAAACAATTCATGCTATTCCAGAAAATATTCTCACTTCGACATGCATCATCAAGAGGTCTAGCTTCAACTAGCACCACCTGCAAAATCAAGTTGCTAAGAAAACAAGTCACAACGGACGGATTATTCTCAAACCTTGTTTCACTTCTCAATATTTTTTAATTACATTTTGCTAAAAAGACAATTGGAAAGTGTTCTTAAGATAGAGGAGCGTAGTTAAAGTTATTCTTTAAAAGAAGTCAAGCTTAATTTGATTTTATAAAGATTAATATTCGAGTTCTTGATATAGATTGAAAGATTCATTTATAAAAGATTTTTTTGGACATTCAAGATATTTGATTTTATAAAGATTAATATTCTGAGTTGTTGATGAAGATTGAAAGATTCACTTATAAAAGATTTTTTTGACATTCATGTCAATAAAAAAAAACATTAAGTATATAAGTGAATATTGATATATATATATACACTTTGTTCTAAGGTTAAACTATTCAATAGATAGGTAAAATAAATAAGAGATATAATTGATTATTGAAAATTTGTTATTCATTTAATTATTACAATACAAATATTCAAGTTATATGATTGTATCTGATTTGATTAGATTGTGTGTGATTTAATTGAAATTTATATTATTATGTATATTTATGTGTATATTAGATACAGGTAGGTACATAAGTCTTACAAATTTGGAATACATAAATGATGTGCAAGTGGATCGATTTAATGCATGAACAAGTTTTAATATTCTGCAAGTGTTTATCAGATTATTTTGATCGTTGATATTTTATTTGTTACGAGTTGGATTACTTTGAAATGTTCATTTATCTTCAAACGACTTGTCGGATTGTGTTAATCTGATTTGATCGTCATTTATTTTCAAACGTCTTTGAATTACTGTAATGATCGCTTATTTTCATATGACTTTGGATTAATGTAATGATCATTTATTTTCAAACGACTTCAAACTGTTTTGATTTGATGTGATAGTCGTTTATTTTCAAATGACTTCAGATAATGGTTACTTATTTTCAAATGACTTTATATAATGATTCGATGTGATGGTTGTTTATTTCAAACAACCTTGGATTATAATGGTCATTTATTTTCAAGTGACTTCATACTATGATTTGGTATGCTGGTTGTTTATTTTCAAACAATCTTGGATTATAATGGTAATTTATTTTCAAAGTGACTTCATACTATGATCTAGTGTGATGGTTGTTTATTGTCAAACAATTGTGGATGATGATTGTATATCTTTAAATGACCTCGTACTATAATATGATGTAGTGGCAATTTATTTTCAAAAGATCTCGAAACATGATGGTCATTTTTTTTTCAAACGACTACATTGTTTTGACTTGATGTAATGATGTTTATTTTCAAACGATCTCGAATTATGATGGTTGTTTTGTTTTTCAAACAATTGTATTGTTTTGATCCAATGTAGTGACCCGTTTATTTTCAAATGATTTGAGGTAACTTTAAATTTCTTACATCTAATGTAATGATTGTTTATTTTCAAATGACTTCAGACGACTTTAGATGTAATCTCTTAGATATGGAAAATAAATTTTATTTCAAGAATGCACCTTATTAAAATCACATTCATAAAAACTCTCCTTATAGAAAAATCGGGCTAAGGAAAAAAATTACATTATTTCATTACAACAATTTGAATCAACTATAGTATATCTTCAAGTTATACTACACCTTGTTAAGTGATCATCCAACCAAGGAATCTTTCTTTGCTTACTATTTTTGAATGTGATTATTGTATGTTAGAGAGGGTCCTCGTTCTTGTAGCAAGAACCATAAAACTTTGTGGTATTGAAAAGTTTTTACCCAGGCGCAATGGTGGGTGTCAAATGTTCTTACAAGAAGTGAATGTGGTTCTCTCAGGAAGGAAAAAGTGGTAATGCCAAGCTGAGCTTAGCTCTCCTAGGATTGATCGTTGAGTTGTTGTAAAGTCTGAAAAGGGATTTATCTATAAAAGATTCTTCGTCGCTCAAGTTAGTAAGAACAAAAGAGATTAAAACATATAATTAAGTATAAGAATTGAGTGAGTACTCCCTATAAGATTGATCTGTATTTTTAGGCCTTTTTAGATTTGGACTGAGGTATTCAATAGATACTTAAAATAAATAAGGGATATGATTAATCATTGAATATTCATCATTTAATTAATTATTACTATATAAATATCCAAGTTATACGATTGCATTTGATTTGATTGGACTGCATTCGATTTGATTAGATATTATATTATTATGGATATCTTCGCATATCTTGGATACGAGTAGGTACATAACAATGTTTCAAGTTCAAGAATATTGAGATGATATCATTAGGATCAATCACCACCTCTGAGATATTGTCTGCTATGGAGTTTGGAGTTTCATCACAGTTTTCTCTTTAAAAGACGTCTTAGAAGGTTAAGAGAGGAAGATATATTTAAATCACCTTTGGCCTCGCCTCTTAAGCGATGAGAAACTATTGAACATATTAGAGCAACCTTCCCATTCAAAGTCTAGGGGCAACGAGTGTTCATGTTTGGAACCACATTTCCATTCTCCTTGTTGATGTCTAAACAAGGATTTGTCTTTGAAAGGCAATACTAAGTGAGACGCCTTTTAAGAACAAAATCATGATGAATTTTTGAGCTCCAAAGCGAACAATACCTCAAATGTGATAATTGACTGATGATGTTATCTTAATGGACTCGAGGTCGGAACATTGACGTCATTTGTAAGGATGCAAAAGTGATTTCGAAGACAAACTCTCATCCCCTTAACCCTTAAATGGGGACCTTGTTCTTGTATGCCCAATAGTCATACGTCACTTAGGAGTTGAGGTCATGGATGATTTAAATACACGTTCCTCCCTTAACCCTCAAGGCGCATTTTAAGGACAAGACCCTTATGAACTTTGAGCTTTAAAGTGGACAATACCTCGAACCTGGTGATTGACCCTAGCAATATTATCTCAACGCATTTGAGGTTCGAACATTGGTGGTCATATGTGAGGATGAAAAAAAAAAAAAAAACTCTCGTTCCCCTTAGCCCTCAATAGGGGCACTTGTTCCTGTATGCCCAATAGTCTCACGTCTCTTAAGAGTCTAGACTAAAGGAAATTTAGATACACATTCATTCCATAACCCTCTGAGGTGTCTGTTAAGGACAAAACTGTAATGGAACTTTGAGCTTCAAAGAGTATAATATCTCAAATGTGATGTTTGACCCTAATGATGTTATCTCGGCGAATTTGAAGTCGGAACATTATCATTGTCTGTGAGAATAATAGAATGGATCCAAAAATGAATCTCTGTCCCCTTACTCCTGAATGGGGGGTTTGTTCTTGTAAGCTCATTCTTCCCTTAATCCTTCAAAATGCCTTTTAAGAACAAGTATAATGGAACTCCAAGTTCCAAAGTCAATAATAACTTGAATATGATAATGGACTTGAGATCGAAAAAGAAAGTCTCATATTCCTTATATTAATTTCTTAAGTACAAGTTATATATTTATTAGACAACTCCACTTAATATAAACACCAATTTATCTTAAAATAAAACATGACATGAAATAAAAAATTATATGATTCATTTTGGCATATTGTCTATTCTCATTTACTCGTCTTGTTTAACACACTTACATGGAAAATAATTTTTACAAGTCCAACATCATCTCAAAATTTCGATTGGTGTGAATCGATTTTATAATAAAATGCAACAGATACAATAATAAAATGATAATATTTGGTTAACTTAAACATTGATTACATTTTGTTTTTCAAAACGAGAGTTTGATAACTAATACTTTATTAAAGCATGACTAATATCGAGTCACTTTTACTTACTATAATTTAGGTTGTTAGTTTCTAATTTACAATATTTTATTTTCAATATCATCTTATAGTATTAAAATTGTCTACTAAGTCTTTTAAATGGTTTGATACATAATGTGATCAATTTATAACTGAAATAATGTAATAGTTCTATTTTATGCTTAATCTTAAAACTAATTTTGTATACAATTTTCTAAAATGGTATGAGAATGTCATTGATGTTTAAGGATTTGTGAAAGAGAAGATCAAAGTTTAAGAGAAAACTTTTAAAAACATTCAAACACAAAAATAACTTTCTATGAATAAAAAGTAAGAACTTATCTTAGAGCTGAACTATTATTTTACAGTGATAAAGAAAAATAATTTACCTCCATTACTAGCGACAAAAATAAGGAATCAAGATAAAGAGGTGAGAAAGGAAGACATTACTATTATTGAAGTAGCACCCAGACCCCACGTGATTATGTGATTATAAAAACTGTAACTCCTGAGAAATGTGAAAAGTAGGCATGAGAATTTTCAATGTTGTAAAAGAAAAATAAAATGTAGGTTTACATTTGAAAGAGTTTGAAGCAAATGAAAATGAAAGAAAAAAATATTGTCAAAGGTTGTTAGAACAATTTTTCTAAGATAGTTACCTAAAGGAAATTACGTAGTAACGAGCGAAATGATTATTTGTGTAAAATCTTGGTGACTTTTCAAGAGATTTAAATAAGTGATGGGAAAAGATAATTTGATAAGATAAGATAAGATAAAAAAAAAAAAAAAAAAAAAAAAAAAAAAAAAAAAAAAAAAAAAAAAAAAAAAAAAAAAAAAAAAAAACGAGACAAGAATTGGAAATAAGTTTTACTAAACAAATTATATTAATGGTGGAAGAACTTCGTCACAAAATAATCAAACAGGAAAAATGTTGTTATAAATTTGGGCATGACCAATATTTTTGCAAAATATTTCTTATCCCAATCGAAAAGAGCAACAAAATATTCTTACAACTCATGAAATAAAATATTAAATATATTTTATTTTTTACAAATTGTGACACAAATAACTTTTACAAAGTACGATATACATTAATTACCTCAAAAACTATAATAGATTAATATTTATTGCATATTTTCTCATACAATCAATAATATAAATAAATTTTAAATTTATCAAAATATTTATTTAATTTTTTTAGACATTTTAAATATTACTTTTTATTTAATTATACAATATTATTAATTTTTTGCAAACCCATCTTGTTTTGGGTTATAACACTCTTCATCCATATTATTTGAGCTTATTAGATCAGTCCAATATGCTTTAATTTTGAATGGAGGTGTATAACATCAAAAACCTCAAAATACATTTATGTTAGATTGCATAATTTGAAAAATAAATTAAAAGTCAAAACAACTTTCAAATTCTATAATCCCAAAATCATTCAAAATATTATTTTAGAATTCGAAAGCCTATAAAACAGCGAAAAAAATACACATCTCTTTTTGCCGCCTTGAAGGGTGTAGCGAGAATGTAAAGAAAGGATGAATGGTGCTCAAAAGTTCGTCTTTTTGCCGCCGTGAAGGATGTAGCAAAAATGTAAAGGAAAGAGAGAATGATGCTAAAACATTTTTCTCTTTTTCGCTGTGAATGGTACAACAAAGGCTTAAGTGAAGAAAGAATGATATACAAAGGAAGAACGGTGTAGGCTATGTAATTAGGAGCGGAAGGGTTTTATCTTTTTATGTATAATATGGAGGTGCAGAGAGAAGCTCTTCACTTCTCTGGCCCATTGCCAATAAAAGAAAAATCTTGTCTGGCCCATTAGGTCCATTCAAATTTCAATTTGTATTGTTGATCTGTTCCTTGCCATCAACATAGCTTCCCTTCCACAACACGTATTTGTTTTGGTTATTATCTTTTGGTCCTTCAATTGTGTCATCGTCTCTGGAAATCTGGTCTTCAAACCTCTCGTTTTGCACTCTGTTACTCTTTCCTTCGCATTCAAACTCTTGTAACCAATCTTCCTTGAACTCTCACCATTTCGAATAAATTCTACACTCCTTGTCGCTTCCTAGTGAAGTCTATGTTATAACATGTTATAACTTAACTTTATAAAAACACTTAAATTAATGGTATTTATTATAACATATCAATTGATTTAACCTCCACATGACGCCAATCTAAAAATTTGTACATCATTTAATAAAACTTACACTTTTATATCAAACAAATATAATAATACAATTTCACAATTAAAAGAATATTTTAAGTTAAACTAATCTAGACTGAAACTTTTTGTTTCGATTTCAGATTCCACTTATAAAACATTAATACATCTTCATAGTCATTTATCACTCTACTTTGAAGTGCTTTGCAAACGTTCCTAAAATAGTGGAATTAATGTAATCTTGGGGACCATGAGCAGGTAGACCAGGTATTATTATCCCTATAGTCCTGAAAGCAACGAGAAACCATCCTTCTCTGTAGTAAGGTCCATTTTGGTAGACAATAACGAAGCTTCTTATCAGCTCTAAGATTGCGTTCAACATCATGGGTATCACGCACCACGGTGAGAAGTAGTTCTTATTCGGTTGCTCTTCAACAACCTGCATTCAATATATGCATACAAATTAAATATTGGATTTTTATTTGGTAAATAGCAATTATAAGTTAAAATTGTTCTAATGTTTTCTATTATATACTTAGGACAATCACGATATGACCTACCTCAAGTTCATAGCGCCTGTTAAAGAAAAGACATGTCCCAAAGTGCTTGAACATCATATCCTGGTCATCGTAGGGCAACCTCGGAACAAGGTCGTTGCAGTAAACAAACCTACAATACCTGACACAATGTTCCTTTAACTTTCGTTTCATATACTTTGCATACACTTCATCTCCAACCCTTGGTTGCCCAAAGGTGTAGATCCCTTCCAGCCTCTCCAACAACAATGTCTCCTCGTGCAAACACAAGATCGTACCAAACAGTATTGCCAGTGCTCCTCCCAAACTATGCCCTGTCACTATGAACTTTGCTTTCTCGTTTTCGCTCAAACCTTTTCTTAGAATGTCCCTTATGAGGTAGTAGGCTAAGGGGGGAAGACTCTGGTCTCGTTCTCCAATTTCCTTTGTGAACCCAACGCTCTTCTGTAGCCCTAAGGCTTTCATAAACCCACCATGTATTCTTCCAACGCCGGGAATCCCGTACCAGGAGATGTCAATATCAGTGCACCATGCATCAGTATCGAAGGGTTCCGTTCCTCTGAAGGCTACAACATATGTGTGCCGATCTTCATGCTTATCCAAAAAAATCAAAACTTGAGTTGTGGTTTTTCCTTGATATTCTGCCAGCGCAAATAAAAAACATTAGTTTAATGTACAAGAACATGATACTTTATGCTAAACTACACTTATCCTACTAAGATATTTCACATGCCTATGTTAATTTTTCCTTTATTATTGGAGATTTCAACTAAACATATTAATAATAGTTAATGTAAATATATAATTGATATATAATTGAAGTAAAGATGAGTGAGAATTCATTCTGGAACGGATCACTAATAAATATTTAATTCTAGGTATAAAAGAAAGGTGTGTTAAAAATTTAATATCCACTAGAAATAAAATTAATATATAATATATAAATGAACACAATCTTCACACTATATTTAAACTCATTTTTTAATTTGATACAGAAACATATGATAAAGATATATATATATATATATCTTTACGAGAATGAGTTATGTTTAAGTTTTAATTGTTTAAAAATTATTAAATTGACATCTGTATACATTATATTATCTCTTTTAATTACTTCAACAATATGTCATTGTATATGCCGTAAGAATAATATAGAAAATATTATAAACGTTAAAATGAAGAAAATTGTGTACAGTTGAAAAACTGAATAATTTATTTCCACGGTCTTAAATTAATTTTCCGAGACTTGTTCAATTAAAAACAACCATCCACGTAATCTCAAAAGTCTCCATATCAAATTTGAATAATAAATAGTGAATTAAAAAATGTGTGCTAGGTAGTCTGTCTTTTTCTTAATTTTGGAACTGTGCTAGCATTTAATTTGAAGAGATATGCTTTTCAGTTCTTACCATTCAAGCAGTTGTAAAGTCCCACAAAGTCCATCTGTTAAATTCCAATCAGAAAACGAATATAATTAGAGATACATCAAAATGAACTTGTGGATAAAAGGATCAAAACACAACAATTTTACTTTTAACGTCAATTTTGTTTAATTGTTTTATGTAACTAAACAAAGGATTTTTTTTTCATTCAAAAACTATTTATCAGAAAATTAAATTTTAATAATATTAAAAAAATAACTTTTAGTCATTTAAACTTAAAATAATGACATTAACATAATAACTATTTAATACCTTCCAGTTATCTTCCACAGTAGTTTTAAGGAAAGCTTGGTTCTCGTAGGATGCCTTGGAAGCCATCATAGAAAGTGCAGGATAGTACTTATAATCTTCACGCACGACGTCATCCAACTTTACTCGGAGATCCAAATTTCCAATTAAAGACAAATACTTTTCTGATTTAGGATCGGGCAAGACCAATGCACCTATATTTATATAAATATATACTTTTATATTAGGCAGAACATAATATATATATATATATATATATATATATATATATATATATATATATATATATATATATATATACATGTATATAATATATACTATTAAATAATCATATTTTCATGCATGAAACTTATGGAATTTTATCTCTCACAATACCTGAGCGCCTTTTCTTAAAAAAAATTCTGCTACACCGTGCAGTAGCTAACCTTTTTATTTTCTGACATTGATATAAAACTTCCATTTTGAAGAAATAATACTAGAATGAAAAGAGAATATTTACTTTATCAAAATAAAAGGAGAAAGACTATGGTTTATTTGGTTTGTCATAAATCATTAGTACCACTTTCTTAAATTTTATATTTTATTTTTAAATTTTTGTTTATGAAAATTACTGAAGGGGTTGGAGCAGTCAATTTAGACCTGGTCCAATTTAAAGAAGAATCCAAAGAACCTGAAATAAAAGTTAAACCGGGCTCCTAAAAACTAAGCTTGAAAACATGGAGTCTGGTTAAGCTTTGCCTAATTGATTTGACGGGTCAAACTAGACTCCTAATAAAACTACGAGCTTTAAATAATAGACATATTTAGCTTGACCTTATTATCCTTTTTTTATTTTATTTTTAATAGATTTACATATATATATATATATATATTGGATTATTTTTCTTTTTAACTAGGGTTGATTCACCCGTTGACCCAGAATAGTGCAAAGCTGGTGAGCCACTAGATTCTAACTCCGATGGAAATTCAGCTGGGTCTGATTTTTCACTTTGGCTCCATTGCTTGCTTTTTTGTATCTCTTAAAAGTGATACATGTCAGCAATCGAAGGTCAAGTCAAGTGTTAAAAGTGTTATTTGTTTCTAAGAACAAAGCAATGGTTATACCAACACCAAGTATACTATGAACATCTCGTATAGTAGTATAAAATATCGTTGAAAATAATAATTCATATATAAATTTTTAGCATTTGATTTCAGGTTAAAAATCAATTATGAGTTCATTATTCATTTTAAGTGGAAATAATTTAGTTTAATTCTTGTTTATAAAAAATTGTTTACAGGTAAGAATTTTCTTACGAACTCTATAACATGTTAAGAGAGAAGTTAGGAACAAGGAGAAACCTTTGATAAAGTTAGGAAGAAGCCTGAATACACCACCGTTGAGGGAAATAAGGTTGATCAAAAGCTCAACGCAAGTTCCAAAGAGGGACAATGGCTTAGCCACAAGCTGCAAAAGCCTCTGAGCCAAAATAGAAATAAATATGAGCCATCGATGACCCAAAGTTTCGTTCAAATCACCGTCTGCATGGCTCTCCACAAACTTTCTTTGCGATATGTTTCTGAAAATTAAGACACGGAGAAGATCAAAGAAACCTGCTTTCTCGGGCTTCAACAACATGTAACTGTCTGCGAAGCCCTTGTTGCAGTTGGAATTGGTTTCCATGGCGTAGGAAGTAACAAGGAGCAATAATTTAATTAAGGATAGAGTTTTTCTGTGAACTGTGTTCCTTTCTCGCAAACTCTTTCTTATTTATAGTGAACCATAATAGCTAAGGGAACTTCCACAGAAAAATAAAGGCTGGTTCTTCGAAAATAAAGTGTGAATATAGCGCATCACGTTTTTGTTATTACAAATATAAAATACTAACAAATTTTAATACTGAATCACGTGGGGTTTCAAAAGTCCTACTCAAAAATCTTAATGTTAGAACTTTCTTCCCTTACCTTCATTTTAAGTCTAACGGGGAATAGTAGAGCCAACAAACCGAATAATGGGTCAATGGCTAATATATGAGCATAAAGAAGACATTATTATTGTCTAGTGGTATTAGAGTACTGTGTGTTGGTGAGTAGGATGTTTGGTGATTAATAATATCAAGCATCCGGTGGTGTAGGTAAATAAAAAAATACATCATCTTGCTATACCTCTCTCTCAACATGGGAAGAGTCATCATCTTGGGAAAGAGATGTGGCAACATAGTAGACAACATAGGCAAGGTTCAAAGGAATAATAAGGAACGTCTTATTTTTACTTTTTCTATTTCCTGATCAACTTAGTGAGTATGATATATGAAAGATATTTTAAAAACGGTAAAGAGTGGATGAAGTATTTAAATGAAGGAAACTAAACAATGGCTCTTCAGGGAACAAGATCATGGTTCATATAGAAAAATGCTATCATTATTAGATATTGTTGAATAAAGTTGTCTTAGCTGTTATTGGAAGGCTAGAGTAGGTTTAGCTGTAGTTTTCTGTTTCCTTATTTCATGGATAGTAGTTCCTTAATATCAGCATTGCAGTTTGACTGTTTCAATTGTTCTGTTCTGAAGTTAGCTATATATTTTGTATAGCACTGTGAATAAAGTAAGCAGTTATCATTTTTCTATTCACTTTCATTTTATCTTTCAACATTCTGGTATCAGAGCTCCATCACGGGGCCTGATCCAAAACCGAAGCAGCAGTCTTCCAAGAGCAATACATTATGACATCTGAAAGTTCATTTGTGCAGCCTGCTATACCAAAGTTCGATGGTCACTATGACCATTGGGCTAATGTTGATGGAAAACTTTTTACGCTCAAAGGAATATTGGGGATTGGTGGAAACTGGAATTTCAGTTGCAACTGATGGAACGACAACGGAGGTGCAACAACGTCAAATTGATGAACAAAAGCTTAAGGATTTGAAAGCTAAGAATTATCTTTTCCAAGCCCTTGACCGTTCCATTCTTGAGACGATTCTCAAGAAAGATACTGCCAAGGATATATGGGACTCCATGAAGACAAAGTATCAAGGTTCGACACGGGTCAAGCAAGCACAATTGCAGGCATTGAGAAAAGAATTTGAAACCCTTCATATGAAGGCTGGAGAGACTGTGAATGACTATTTCGCACGAACACTTACGATTGCGAACAAGATGAAGGCTAATGGTGAATGCAAA
>Ga0209489_102953_pt1 | contig 33817 bp, 18 predicted proteins | sample SiratrowhiteBW_FD_187527 | JGI IMG/M metagenome (GOLD analysis project Ga0209489, IMG submission 187527) | Root nodule microbial communities of legume samples collected from California, USA - Siratro white BW (SPAdes) (version 2) | ecosystem: Host-associated > Plants > Roots > Nodule | place...
ATAAATAATAATTATAAAAATAAAAATTATAAAATTATAAAATAATAAAAAAATATTATAATTCATTATTATAAAATATTAATATATATAATTATATATATATATATATATATATTACTTTATTATATAATATAATAATATAATATATTTAAAAGTATAAATATTAAATATTATATAATTTTTTTAATAAAAATATTATATAATGATAACATTATTATTAAAATAATTAATAATATAAAAAAATTATTATTCAATAAAGGTAAGTATTTAAATAAAAAATAATAAGATGATAATTTTTATTTTATAATATTAAAATTTAATATTAATATTATTTTAAAATTTTTAATTTTATATTTTAAAAAAATTAATCAATCTTTAATTAATAAATTAATGTATTTTATAATAAATTAAATCTTTTTAAAAAATAATTACGTAATTTAATATTTTTATAATTTTTAAAAATATTATTAATTACATTAAATAAGTTAATTATAATCTTTTTTTAATTATAAAAATAAATTTATATTTTTAATATTAAAAAAATATTAAAATATTTATTATACCTATCACATCATTCACAAACTTTCACAAACTTTCCACTCAAATCTTATCATCTTTCCTTTAATCTAAACAACCAAACTTTCCACACACTTTCATCTCAAATCATCTCAAATCCACTCCCTCAAATCCACTCTCCAATCCAAATACACTCTAAATGAGTGACTTTGAATGAGTAGTTGCATGACATTGATGAGTAATGTAGGGATACCTAAGGTGGTATTATGTCTAGGGTGACAGTGATAAACATGAAACTAACATTAAATAGAAGTGTCTAATTTTACTATTATCTAGTCACATAGACATAACTTCAAGTAGTGCGAGTTGAAAGTGGTTTGTATTTGACTTGGTAGCATGTGTATATTTAGCTAAGATAACAAATGTTTTACCACATGACATTGAAAGTATATATTAACTAAGATCTAATGGGTTCAAAATATAAATATGTTAGGTGTTAACTAATAAAATTTATTTATCATGATTTATAGTCTTTCAAATGAGGTTTTTACACAACTGGTGTAAATTTAGGTGGAAAATACGAATTTGGGAAAAATTGTAAGAAACTACGAAATTGAGTAAGTTGTGATTGGAGGGACGGTTTTACAATGAAAAAGTCGTGTTAGGAAGCACGACTTTAGTTTGTAGTATTTTTTTTGTCGCATATGAAATCGTGTGCACGGAGACGAATTGATTGATTTTTTGTACACATTTACAAGTCGTGCTAGAAAGCACGACTTCTTCATCAAAATATGTTTTTTACATCATAAGTTGTGCTAGAAAAAAAATTGTGAGTAGAAAATTTGCAATACTGTCCTTGGTTACTGGTTCACAGTGGCATTCATTGATCAAATGGGCAAGTTTACAATTCAGTTGATGGGCTTTTTCTTTATGACTGTCTTTATGCTTGCCTTTTCATACCACCAGTAGACCATGAACAACAATCAAATTGGGTTTGTTGTCATATATTCATTAACCTTCTTTGTCATTCTTTTTTGCAATTTTGGTTCAAATGCCACAATATTCGTGGTGTCTGCAGAAAATTATTTTATAATTACGTAAAAACAATTATTTTAATAAAGAAGTTGTGCTTCCTAGCACGACTTATAACTACATAAAAAAAATTCAATTAAGTAGTCTTCGTACGTACGACTTTAGATGTAACAAAAAAAATATTACAAACTAGAGTCTTGCTTTTTAACACGACTTCTTTTTTATAAAACCGTCTCTCCAAGAGACTTACCCAATTTCATATATTTTTTTTTAAATTTTATCCAAATCCGTATCTTCTACTTAATTTTGTGTAAAAAAACCTTCAAATAATGTATTTTTAAAGATAATAAAAAAGTGTATATTATATATAATATAAAATATAATATAAAGTTTATAATAATTGTACAAAATAATTACTTTCAGGATATAAAGTATTTTCATTGAATAATTATCATTTGACGAACTAATTTTCCAATTTTCAACTACTAATATTTCAATTAGTTATTGTTTAAATTTACAAGTTTTAGTTAATTTCAACTATTTTATCACGTAAATAAAAGAATGTAATAGATATGAGATAAAGTATAAAACTTCTATACGCAACTAAATTTGAATAATTTATTAATGATGCATTTAACTAGAAAGAATGTTAAAAAAAAAAGCCCATTAACACATGTTTGGAACTTAGAAAAGTCATATTAAATGGTGAAATTATCAGGTGAGTCCAATCATCATATGCACAATCCTGATTACCTTTTATAACACGTAATTATATTATTAATTATTTTTATTTTAAATTTAAAAACTTAAATGCCACTCAGAGATTCGCAGGAACCATTTACATGATGGTTTACGACCACTTTTTAATTTTTTTTTTCATGAAATGAGTTTATGATGAAGCTAGAACTGGCAGGAGTCTCAACTTCAACCTTGAAAATCACATCTATAATACGATAGCAGACATGCTATTACTTGATCCCATCCCAACTCAAAATTGTTGTTGTCTTCCATTTATTCCAGTTATCAGAGAAATAAAAAAAAAAAAGTGGAAAAAAGAAATCTTCTGTTCAGGATGATTCTGATTAGTTGTGTCATGAACCCTATATTTCTTCCCCCAACAATGAAGAGAAAGCAAACCCAGTGACTAAAATCAAAACAGAAAGTTGTTAGAGTGCTTCTTCCTCCACCTCCATCCTCTTTCTGGACCTCCATAGTAAATTGAAAAATACTATTTTGTCTTTTATAATTTTTTTAAAACCCATTCTACCCATCACCCCATTAATACTGAAATCCTGTACCTTTGAACCCACCTCTGCACCTCCGGCGTTGCACTCGCCGTGCACCTCCTCCACCTCTTGCACCTCCTGCACTTTTGGTTACGACCATAGCACACGACCACGTTTGTTTCCGTCGTTCAATCGTTCAATCTTCTTGCACAAAAAGTGGAAAATTGGAGATCGAAGTATTTGACACCTATACATGCAATTGAAAGAATGTTAAGTGTTATTGTAAGTTTAATTACATGTTATAGTAGTAGTTGGGGTGAATTGGATACGAAGGACGGTGGGGGTGGTCGTTGATTTTGACTGAAAACTGAAATTGTAGATCGTAGAAATCGCAAGTGATTCAAAATTTGAAATGACTTGAGGCTTGTAGAAATCGCAAATCATTTGATTTTTTGAACGACTTGCAGTTTCTACAATCCACAAGTCATTCATAAAATTGAATTACTTGTGGTTTCTACAATCCGCAACATATTCGATTTTTCAAATGACTTGCAGATTGTAAAAACTGCAAGTCACTAGATTTTTTGAACGACTTGTGGTTTCCAACGACTTGAACCTTTCACCTTCTTCTTCAAATCTTTAAATTCTCAAGAACCCTACTTTTGTAACAACAAGGACTATTTTTGTCATTTAGTTATGTCTAAAGTTGGAATTTCAAAAATTATAGAGGTGTAGGAAGACATTATGGAAGTGCACGAAGAAGCACTCAAGTTGTTAAATCCCTATATCTTCAATGGGATTTCAGCGGGCCCAAGTTTAAGAGCCCATTTGAAGATATATTGAAGATGAGTTCTTCCTACACCTCCATAATTTTTAATATTTCAAGTTTAGACAAAAGTAAAAGATAAAAATGTCATTTGTCTATATACTTATGATTTTTTTTGTTTCCAACGGATTGTAGAATCCATAAGTGATATATACTTATGGATTCCTCGAGTCGTAAGCTTCTCACTAATAAATACTAAGTTACGGACTACACAAATCATAAGAAAGATTTTTTTTGAAGGACTTACGGATTATATAGTGCGCAAGTTTAAAATGAGGTTATCATGAGTTACAGATTGTGTGATCTCTAAGTAATTTGAAAATCGTAGAAGTTTACGAATTATACAATCCGTAATGGTATAGGTGTATGAAAAAACATTGTGGATTGTAGCATCAGTAATTGTCAATGAATTACGAATTATACAATCCGCAATGCATTTTTTGAAACACCTGTAATTTACGGGTTTTACAGTTCGTAAGTATTAAATTTTTTCAATGACTTGTGGATAGCACAATTCGTAAGTCATTTTATAATTACGGATTATACAATTTTTACTGAAAAAATAAAAAATAACATTTTCATTGAAAAACCACAATTTCAATATTTGTGGATTATAAAAACCTCAAATGACTTACAGATTATACAATCTGCAAGTCATTATTCGAAAAATCGAATGACTTACGGATTACACAATCCACAAGTTATTAAAAAAATCAAATGACTTTGAGGATTACACAATTCATAAATTCGCAAGTAAATGGGAGTCAAGGGTATCATTAGTTTAAAATATATTATTAGAAAGCAAAATTATATTTTAACATTTATTATAAAGGTGTAATAAGATGATATAGAGATGCAAGAAGAGACCGTCTATAGTGAATCTTGGTCATAAGAGAAGAAAATAAATATGTTTTTCTTTTCAAGAAAAACAATATTTTGACACCCATTTATTTTAAAACAATTATTTGACAATTCATGATAAGATAACGTGATAATTAAAAATAAATAATTTTTTGTAATTATAAAAAACAAGAGAGAAAAAGGTAAAAAAAAAGTGGATATAAAGTGATAGGATGCATCAGTGTTTTTTTTTTTTTTTTTAATATGCTGAATATAAGACTTTCTGGCTTATTAAAGTGATCAAAGTGAGATGTGAAAGGAGTGAACAAAAAATCCACAAAGATAACTCCATTATTAGTTTGGATGATTTTTGTAGTAATGTTTCCTATCTACCCATATGCAACCAACAAGGAATGATAAAAGTTAAAGAAGAAACACTCACTAGCAAAGTATAGCAATAAATGCCCAACATCAAAGGATATGTTTTTGTGTTTGAAGTCAACATAACATTCAAGTTTGGGAATAGTCGTTTTCCAAATGTTGTTTTCAAGTGCGCAAAGCCACTTTTATTGTAAGGACCATTCCTTCTCATTCACATGGGGATATCATGAGATGGGTGCACTTCACCACTGTGCTGTGCATGCAAAATCTTCACAAACCACCCCCAAAAAAGGTACACTATAAATTCGAGAATACCCCATTCTTGTTTTTTTCTTTTGGGTCAAAAAGAAATACGATTTTACACCAAGTGCTTCCCATTTCGTGCTATTTCTTTACACACACATCTTGAATTCATAAGGGATTATATGAGTGAAGTTGGAGATGGAGGAGTTGGTGGTGAAAATAGTAATGGAGAGTGTCATAGTGAAGTTGTGCAAGCTTTCGATAAAAGGGGTGAGGGTTCAGATTGTGACGGAACAGGATGGGCTCACTCTATTTACTGTGACATTTTTGTTTTTTGTTTTTAATTAAGATAATAATAAAACAAACATATTGTCGAAAACGAATTCATGTATATAGGATGAGAACCAATAATTATATCTTTTTTTTTTATGGGTTAAATTTATTGAGTATTATAAAATTAGAAGAGAGAATTATTATAATAAAAAGCTAGTTTTTAATTTTTATTTTATTTTTAATAAATTTCAATTAATGGTAGAGTGTGTCCAACAGGATGTGTTTTAAATATTTTTCATTTCTATTTAGTATTAACCTGATATTTTTCAGTGGAGTTCATGTACAAAGTAATATTTCTAATTATGATTATATGATTAAGTTGAAAACATTAATTAAGATATAAAAAAAATTGTGTCAACAATATTTATAACAAGTGTTGGAGCCTAGGAAAATGAAGTATTAGTAATAACTAAAAATCTCCTTTAACAATAGTTTTATAATTGTCGTTGTTATGCAGTTATATATATATATATATATATATATATATATATATATATATATATATATATATATATATATATATATATATATAGTTTTATATTTTGAAATTAAGCTAAAATTTTTTGAGGTGGATAGAGTTCATTTTGAAGAAGTTAAGTTTTGACTAAATTTTATATTTTCTTACTGTATCTGTAGATAAAACACTATGAAAAGATATACTTGAAGACTCTTGTTTCTTGTTTCAAGTTATATTATGTTCGAGGTTTATTATAGGTAGAAAGTGAGGTATAAGATAACCTATAAATAACTCTGAAATTTACAATTGTGAGGAGTTTAATAGTTAGTGTGGGACAATGTTTACTGTAAATTAATATTTATCTTATAATTTTATCATGAATCACCATGTATCATATATATAGTTGTAGATAAGAATAATAAAATATAGTTTAATTTATCTTAATATTTTTTTAATATTTTTAATAACAGAATAACAATTTGTTAGAAATTTAAGTATAAGTCTAAGTCTTATATTTAATAAAAATAAGACAATCTAACTGTGATATAAAAAAAAATTTGAGTTGAAGATAATATCAATTCTATATTTGAATTTGACTATGATCTAATTGTAAAATTTTTTCGATAAATCTCTCTTTAAAAGACTCATTAGTAATATTAAAATTAAGATTTCTTTGAAAGAGTCATTAGTAATATTAAATTTAAAATTTTAGATTTGATATGATGTTAACTTTATATAGGTTTAACTTAGAATATTGTTGTGAAATAGAGTTTTCTCACTAAATATTTCTTTTAAAATTTATTATTATTTTTATCATTAGCTTGCAGTATAATTTTGGAATTGTTTTTCATAATTATTGTATATGAGGTATATATTCATTCATGATTTAGTCTTTCTTCTCTTTAAACATAAACAAAAATTTAGAATTAACTAACAAAAGAGATGATCACCGGGAAGGAATGTTGGTGGTAAGAAAATATCCCCATTAACATTTTAGAAAATACTAGTTTATATATTAATTTATACTTTTAAGGGTGCTTTGGTTCTCTTTGATACTATTTATGTTTTTCTTTGACAAAAGTATTTTATGTTCTATAGAGCAAATGCTTAAATCAAACATATAACGTAATGGTTGATTAAATATTTTATTATCTCTCTTTACAGATTTCTTTTTTTTTTTTTTGTCAAATTGTCGATACTTTTGTAATTCTATAATATATTTTAAATTGTTATATTTAATATTAAATTCATTTTTCAAACAAAATTATGGCGAATCAAAATTTTAATTTTAAATATATAAAATATTTACTTTTGAAAACTGGTACAATTGAAAATTCCGTATATTTTATATAATTTAATATAATAAACTCATTAGAAATGTGGTATGATCACGATAATAATGGTATTTGGATGTATCACTATTTATATTATACTGAAGGTGATTTTTAATTGAAAAATTACAATAGTTTAAAATGAAATTGTTTACAAATTTAAAGTGACATTTTATATAAATATATTAACTGACGAGTGTTGCAGTAATTAAAGTTCCCTCACTATTATAATTTTATTTTGGAAGAAATTTTTTTTTATCATATAGAAAACTGTCATATGTACTATGGATATAATGATGGTCGCAAATGACATTATACAGACACAAAATCTTCACTATTAACATGTTTTTTTAACGGTAATTGACATCAGCTGTAGTTATTTTGTAGTTGATGTCTTGTAAATATTTTGACATGGATCAAGTTTTTTTTTTCCTTTTAACATTGTTGGCATGATTTTCTTGATCAAGCAAAAGAAAATCTATCAACTCATATTAGTCAAAAGATCTTTAGTTAAAGATTGGTTTAAAAAATTTTCCAATTTGACATTAAGTGTGGAAAATATATAACACTAGTGTCATCAATTAAAAATAATTTTTTCAAACATTAACCAAAACATAATTATGAAAGAACTCAACCAAATGAATCTAGGTGAAGTTGAAAAAAATAGTCTTGTCGAAAAAACCTTTAATTATGTCAATTGAGAAATAATCTTAATCAATATTAATGAAAAAAAAATTTAAATGATGTAAACTAAAAATAATCCTTATCAATGTTTACTAAAAAATTATGACGTATATTATTCTAAAAATAATCTTAAAGTTTTTGATAAAAAAATATTAGTTAACATCAATTAAAAAATAACGCGTCAATATTGATAGAAAAACCTTAATTTGTGTTGATTGAAAAATAACTCAAGCTATGTTGACAAAAACTAACTTTGCTTAACATTAATCGAAAAATAATTAAAAATAACTGTATTTAATGTCAACGAAAGAAAATCATGTTTAAAATTATTTAGAAAACACTTGATGATATTAACAAAAAAAATCCTACAAACACTTTTGATATTAATAAAGATTTCTTTATTAATGACAGTTATAAAATAATCATAATCAACATCAATATAAAAAAATCTTTTGTCAAGATCAATCGAAATAACAGTATCATTTATACATTTATACTTAGATCTTGATCTAGTTGATTATATTTGAGTCTAAATCTAGTTGACAATGTTTGAAATGATTACTATTAACCATATCTTAATTCTGTATTTATCAAGTCAAAAATAATGTAAAAAAAAAAAACAACATAGATACAAAAGAGGAAATAATATGAAAATTTTTTAATTATTATATATTTTAGACGAATTTTAAAATAAAAAAAACTGCATTTCCTTTTAATTTCCTCACCTAATAACATATTTTATTTTATTATATAGCATTTCAAATTCTTTATAGCGTTTAACTATCTACTAAAATTCTCCGTCTTATTATTAAATAAGTTATACTGGTATATACATCGTTGTTATATATGTATATTTTATAAAGCTTTTCAAATTATTTATAATATTTAAGTATCTCCTAAAATTCTCCATCTTATTATTAAATAAGTTATACTTGTATATATCGTTGTTATATATGTATATTCTTTAATATTATCGAGAATGAAGAGTAACAAGCTTGATTTTGATTAGGCATTTATATCTAGAGTTAAACTAGTGTTGGACTATAAATGTAAAAATCCACATGATGATAAATAGATCTTCTTAAATAGAAAGAGTCAAAAGACAATCTGCATAGCTTGAAGCAAATCCGACAAATGCACCCCCACCACATCTCATATTACACAACTTTAACAGTGGCATCTCATCATTGTAATTTCCTTTTCTAAAAGTCACTAGAAACTCCAAGTTTGTTGCAACCCTTATCTGGTAGTGTTTTAGCTTCATGAAATCATGAGTATTCTTAGCTCTAGATTTTGAGCCATTGCATCCTTAAGGGATATATTCATGGAGAACAACCCTAGTTCATCAAGAACTGATAGAAAATTGGTTGAGAGGGATAGAAGAAATCAAATGAAGGATCTTTTCTCCAAGCTCAGCTCCGTATTGCCTCATCAAAGCTCAAGGGTATGACCCTCTTTTTCCTCTAGATAAATCTCTTCCCTTTACTGCTCTTATATGCTCACAAACGTCTCAGTTTCATTTGAATCTTTGCAGGAGGGAATTTCGCGGCCAGATCAGATAGGTGAAGCCACAGATTACATAAAGAATTTGCAGATTAAGTTGGAGAAAATGAAGGAGAAAAAGGACAACCTAACAGACATCGAAAGGTCACGAAATGCTAGCATGAATATGGGGTTGAAATCTCCACAATTCAAGATCCAACAAATGGGTTCAGCCTTGGAGGTTGTTCTAGTAACTGGGATGGATTGTCAATTCATTTTCAATAAGACCATTCGTATTCTTCAAGAAGAAGGATCAGATATAGTTAATGCCAGTTATACTGTTGTTGAAAATGCAGTTTTCCATACGATACACTGTCAGGTGAGCAATAAATTCTCGACAAAACCATTAAATTGGTGTAATTTTTTTCCAAATTTATCAAAATAGGGTAAGAATTTTATTTTTTTTACTAAAATGGGTAAGTCTACCACTTGATTTTAATAAAGCGAATTACCTAAATTTACTTAAATTTCAATTCATCAAAATTATGCTACATTTAAACATGCAACTTGTTTGCATTTTTCAGGTGGATGAATCTGGCAATGGAGCTTTGAGGATATCGGAGAAACTGAAGAATTATGGCAATGGTCGGTAGCATTAATTGTTAGTGGAAATCTAAATTGAATTATTTGAAGAGGATGGCATTGTTTTAGCTAGTAAGCACATTCATAATCGCTGTCTTGTTTGCTTTCAATATTAAGATTTGGTTGTATGCGTTGACAGGTTTAATTTGGTAGAGATTTTTCTGTTTAATGTTTTGCCCTACTTTATAAGAGAATAAATCCCCGTTTCAAATAAATCCCCGTTTCAAAGAATTACATTGTATGTATATAAATGTAATTTGGTTCATATTTCTCTTTGTCTAAAAGATTATATATATAGTCTTGTTTTATTACAATTGAATGTGAAACTTTCCTTTTATCTTTTAAGTAAAATTTCAATTGATTATATTTTGTGTTGATTTTTAAGTACATATATCATTATAATTTATTTGATATCAATACTATCATTTTGTATCATATAAAAATCGTTATAAAATATTGTCCAAATTTTATAATATAATAAATATTTATTGAAATTTATGTATTAATGAACTATAAAGAATTAATCTTTCTTAATATGATATAATCACACATTTAATTAAAACACTTATATTTAAACACATAATAACAAGATTAAAAATATATGAACATAAATATGGATAAAACTTAGACTTATTCAACAAACATAGTCCATGAGTATGAAAGAGAAATGAAAAAATTTCTATAATTTGTAACAATATGTTACTTATAATGGATAGATGTTTTATTGCGAGAATAAAATAAATTGTTAAAAATATTAGGTGGCATCTTTTATATAATGATTAAAAATTATAATATGAATATGATATAATGAATTGTTATTGTTTTAACGGTTGAGATTTTTTATTGTTTTTAATTGGTCTAAATAAAAAATGTTTTTTCTCATATCTCAATATCTTATATTTATATATTTTTTTTGAGTATTCTTGTGTTGAATTTAAACTTTTTTTTTTATTCTTGTGTTGAATTTAAACGTAATTTAATTATTATTATCAAAAATGATAGTTTATGTAAGTGGTGATTTTTAACTTTAAATTAAACCTTCTAATTAAGTATTTTTTGATATGTACGTATTTATATAATTTTTTGATCATATATAGATTATATTTTGTATCTTCGAAATTTTATTTTAGACCTAAAATATATCCAGACCCAGATACAATTGTGTTTGTCAAAAATATACAAAACCAATAAAATTGTTAATTCTACCATGGAACTCCAATTTGATGACTTGCAATAAAGAGTATAATCTTTTACCATAATGCATATGAAGATATGTATGGTGATGCAATCATTATATTATACTTAGCTCATTTAATTTTACATGATTGTTAGTGGAGGTTAAGATTCATGACTTTTGAACAAAATAAATGAATAATATGGTAAAAACTTAATGACATTAAGTTGTTGATTTTTCAAAAGAAAACAAATATGTAATTGGAATTATGTACTATTATTTAATATAAAAGGATATATATCGATCCTGATGATTCATATTACATGTTATATTTTACATTGATCATACTGTTAGATAGTTTTACTATTTATCGCATAAAAGATCCTACACATATTTTGAACAAATAGTAAATTAACAAAGAAAATCAATCTATTATATTATTATTATTATTACTATTATTATTATTTATATAGTTCTAGCTTAACCAATATTTTTATTTTTACATATGGATATAACATTTTCAAAGGTAAATTAAATAAAAAATCACAAAAGTGGGATACATCTCAAGATATTCAATTGTGTTAAATACACATTATGTTTAACAATTCTAAAATTAATTATTTTAATTATGTTTAGTATATAAATCAAAGGTTATTCTGCAATTATTTTCTAATACAATGAGTAAAGACCGTGGAAGCCAAAATTAAAAAAATTCAGCTTAGATAATCAACTTAATTTTGACTAATTCTTAACTATTTTATAAACTAATGTAAAATTATTACGTGTTACATTTTTTCATGAAGATATAATTGTTTGACTATAACTTAACTAAATAAAAATCACGTCTACAAAATATTTTATTAACTTTATAGCATTTTATGGCATTTAACATGTTCAAATAGTTTTTACATTTTATGATTGACTAGATTAACTTTTTATATTATTTTTTAAATTTTTTTTATGTATTTATTATAGTTAACAATATCGATTTATTTTGAATAGGTTTTTTTTATACGTTTATGATAGTAAGACAATTTTGAGTTATGAATAATTTTGATTTTAATAATTCAATTATATATACATGCCCTGAATAATTTATAAGTTGTTTCCTATAAATGAATTCTATATTCGTGTATGATTTTAATTTAATTTCAAGTTTGAGAGTGTAATAAAATAAAATCAATATTTAAAAATACCCAAAATTATGATGACATTATCAGTTTACTATTTTTAAAAAATATTATACAATACACTTTGAATTGTAGAATCTAAATTTTTCGACAACTTAATCTAAGACAAACTTTTAATCACATAATCAATAAAAAAATCTATAATTTTTACTTAAAGATGGGTTAACCTATAATATTGTTGTAGATTGAATTATCCAGTATATTTCACACAAAACTATACATGTGAAAACACACAAGTAAAAGAGGAAACTCATAGGTGTAATTTTGACTTTTCCCACATACATAAAAATGCAAAAGAAACAATGAGATACCGGAAGCAAAATCCTTGCTTGAGTAATTGCAAACAATAGGCCCATGAAAAATCAGCCCACCAAAGAGAGTGATTCTTCCTACACCTCTATAATATCTTTCTGCACCTCCATAATAATCGTAATTCTAATATTGCTCGAGTAAGAGACACGAACTGTAGAATTCGAAAGTCATTATAAATTTTTTGATTTACGGATTTTATAATTCGATAAAGAAAATATTTTTCGGATTATAAAATTTATAAGTAAAAAATTATAATGATTTCTGAATTCTATAGTCCAGAAGTTTAATATTTTCAAAATTGTTCTGAAATATATATTTCTAATTCGAAAGTTTTAAGAGTATTAAAATGACTTTCGGATTATTCAAAAGTTTAAATTTAACAAAATTGACTTATGAAAAATGACTTATGAATAAGAATATTTCTACGGCTTTTCTGTGCCGTAATAGACAATGATGCATGTGCAACTAAGACGAATCACTAAGATATGAGAGGATTTATGAAGGAAATAAAAAAGGCAATGAGGACTGGAGGTAGACTTTCCTGTGTGGAAACAATGTACAGAGATATTATTTGGGGGATGGATAAAGGAGTGGAGGGTAAGATTAGATTAAAAATTTAATTTTATGAGTAAAAAGGTATTTTCACATTTGGTATGGAGGTGCAGGAAGATAATATGGAGGTGAAGGAAGAAGCACTCCGCCAAACAATTTAGGTTAGTCCAACTTTTCAATTCTCTAGTTTACAATAGGAACGGGTCAACCTGATTTGATTCAATGCATTCCAAGTTTAATATGTTTGATTCAGAAAATTCAAAAAACACATCTACAAAAATGACATTGATTGCTTCACGTGAAGCTTTTAGCCTAAAATTTTGTGACTTATGCTTGCCTTCATTAGTTTAGTCTTTGGATAACTTTGATTACATTTCTACAGTCAACTACCATTAAACATCATCAACAAGAAATCAGATTCCCATAGCAATATCGGAAGTCAACTTGTTCAGATTCTGTTTTATTTGTTTGGGTTAATCAATGGTGTATTTTCGATTTTTCATAATTCCTGGATGCCATTTAAAAAAAAAAAATTAACAAACTTGTAAATGACTTCACGTGGATCATTGATTTACAAAATTTCAACTTAATGTAGCAGATTGCTCACTAAAGAGTTAAATAAAATAAATGTGTCTTTCACATGATTTTTTAGTCCAAGTTGGCACTTGGACATACTTTTAATATTTTTACATAAAGTAAAAAGTTTCGTTAAATATACTGTGTCTTCAGTCACTCACATGTTGTTATACTTATTATTTTGATTTTTTTAATAATTAATAAATTAATATCAAATTTCTTTTAATATTGTCTCTAATATAAAATATCATATATATTTAATTTTATTTTATAAGTTTTATTATAATCATAACTTATCAACATTATTCAATGATAATATTATGTAAGGTACAAATCTTAAACGTATCACTCTTGTAACTAACTCAAGCATCTATGAAATTATTTAAGTTCATATAATTTCACAATATATAAGACCAACACCAATTTGAAAAGTTGACTTGTAGATAATTATTACGCAAGCATGATGTCCGATCGAGAGTTTTTCCAAAAAAAACTTTATAAGAATACTATTCCCAAAGTTGGAATTGGAAATTGAGCAATATCATATTAAAAGTTAAAGGAAAAATAGAAATTAAACGTCATTAAGGAATGGAGTGAATGTATAAAATATCTTATATGATCTTGAAATTAATCAAAACCTCTTCAGTATAACATGACTACTGAAAATAAAAGTGACGAGGCATTGTTTGATATAAAAAATTTATGATGATATATGATATGTTAGCAAACACATGTTGCATGGTTTTTTGGACCTTTGGTAGTTTAACTTAAAATTCAAGTTAAGTTGAGTTAAATTGACCTATTTAACACACATTTACTTCTAATTTTGTTTATTGGTCTTGCTTAAAAAAGTAAATTAAAAAAATGAGAGATGTTTGAAATCAAATTGGAAACTCACATATCAGCTATGCGGAGGGAAAGGGAGTGTGAATAGGTAATGTGGGCAAAAGACTCTGCACAAATAGAATTGATATAATGGAGAAAATTAAAGTTTAACTTCATTATAAACTTTTATTTGGGTTTGATTAGGTAATTTAAAAAACTCAGTACTCCTACCTAATATTTTTTAGTATTTTTCATACTATAACAGGCAAATAATTTAATCAGTAAAATTTAAGAAAATAGTTAGATTAGAGTTTAAACAGGCTGTTAAGTCAAATTTTAAATAGTTTATCAGACTAAAGTTTAAATAGTCCAATTAGTACAGAAGTTTAATAAACCTAATCATAAACAAAAATTTAATAAGTTATGATAAAATTTATTTTATTAGTATTCAATGTTTTATCTTATTATTTCTTTTGCTTATGATATGTGATGTTTAATTTATGAAAATGTTTAATATAAAATTATAATATGTATGTTTATTATATTTAAATAAATAAACAAGTTGGTCTATCAAGCTTCATAGATTTTTTCATAAGCTCAAGATTAGTGTATTTAATAAAATATATCTTTTTTAAAGCTCAGGCATAATCCTTTTATTAAACAGACCCAATCAAATCAAGCGTTAAACAGGTTTAGTTATATACCTGTATCTGACCTATTCACAACCCTGTTTATAAGCCACCAATAGTTTTTTAAAATTAATCAAATTACATATTTAGGCTCAAAGAGTAGTATTTTAACTCATTTTTATTTTAAATAGAACGAAAAAAGTACGGAAGGTAAGGCTAAACACGTCTTTTACTTAAATGTAGATAAATGATCCCAAAAAAAGTATAGATAAGAAAATAAAAAATTATTTTAAACCCTAGTAAAGATGTTACGGACTTTTAAACTTTATTTACAACAATTAAAAGAAAAATAATGCTTTTAAATTTTATTTATAATAGAAAATGTGTCTATTTTTAGTTATTAGCTTAGTTATAATTTTGACGTCCTCTTTTAAATTCGTATCCATGATTTGGTCCTCTATTTTCATAATTTTGATTTACATATTCTATAAATTTGCAATTTTAGCTTAATGTTTAACATTACATATGTTTTATTTATTTTATTTTATTTAGACGCTAAACATGACGTATTCATTTAAATTATCATTAAAACTATTTTATTAATTAAAATAAAAATAGACATATGAAAATTATGGATATCATCAGAGTTGACGATTTTTTAAAATAAACGATAGCGAAATTTCAAAATATCTTAATTTTTTTTAACGTTGGTATTTAAATTGAGGACTAGAAAAGAAAAAGTATAAAAGGGAAAAAAAGTAAAAAAAAAAAAATGATTTCTTTAATGAAGAAAAAAAAATGAAAAGTAAAATGAAAGAAAGAAAAATTATGAATAATTTGATTGATGTAATAAAATAAAAAATTTATAAAATGACTAAATTATTTTATTATTATTATAACTTAATTTAATTAAATATTAAATTTAATTTTTAAATAGTTAATACTAATATTATTAATACTGATAATATCATTAATATTAATATTATTTATTTTAATTATTATTATTATTATGTTATGTAACATAATCATACAATAATTAATTATGTTTACGCTGTATTAAGTTATATAATTAAACATCATCAACTATGCTACATTTTTTCAAACTGAAGTAAAATGATTTGAACATTTGTGTTAGTTAACTTTTATCTTCTTTTCACCTCACTCCTTAGGTAGAGTAAAAACAAAAATACATAACATTGGCATTTCAATCCACCCATTACATTACCCAAAAACAGACAAAACATAAATCTGTTGAACTAGAAACCAAACGTACAACACTAAATTCTGAATCAATCAAAGTTTGCATACAATTTTTTTTAATGAGTTTTTCCTGGAATGTGTAAATGCATAATAATATCGTATATCAAAAATATTCTTATGATTTATTTATCCATTTAGGTATTTATTTTGAGTCCATATACTTACAAATTCTTTAATTTTACTTTCTACAGATACAATACAACTGTCATATATATCTTTAGCTGTTGTCATTCAAGAACAAAATACATTAAATATTATTTATAAAGATTAAATGAAATTATTTAAAATATAGAAAACAAATTGTTTAAATTTGGGACATCGAAAGAAAAGAAGTAATTAATTTTATACACAGATTTAGATGTTTCCTAAAGCAAAACTGAAAGAAATAAAATACTAAATAAGAGCCAAAAGACTGTTGTATTTATGTTTCTCGTGGGGTGGACAGGATAATGGCTTGTATACGTAGAAACGGCTTTATTTTAGACCGTTTGCAGAAGAGTTTTTGTCCATATATTAACGTCCTTCTCCATCAAGAATTATGGGAAAAAAAGTGGTCCAGAAGATGAACGAAAGCAACAATGATGCAAGTTTTGTTTAAGTTGTTAAATAATATTTTGGTTATACTCACCAAATTATAATTTATATACTGTAGTCCCCGCAAAAGAATTTATATTGAAATGGAAAACTTTTGTTTAGAATAAAAAACCAAAGTATTTTTGTTACTTTATTTTGAAATTATAAATTTTTTTCGTTTTATATGTTTTTAATATATTTAAATTAACACAATAAATAATAGATTTTTCTCTAACACAATATACAAGTTAATCTTTATTAGAAGTAATTATTAGTAAAGTTAAACATAAATCAATCTTTTAATTTAATCTGAGGACACAGATCACTGTCACTTATACTAGTAATCGATGAATAATGTATCAGAAACCAAGGTAACTGATGTAAATGATGAAGTTAACCTACATGAGTGATAATTTAATACTTAAAAAACAAAAGTGTATAACTTATTTCCTGAATGTGTAAAATGTATTAATTGAACATAAACTTTACAACTAATTATCAAATAAAAAAATACAATCTAATGTCAAAATAACTGTTAAACATACCATTTGGTGTACAAATTGATCTCACAAAATTTGAATAGAACACTATTGTTGCATTTTCTTAAAATATTGAAGAACTATAATTTTATCAATTCAAACATGGAATTTACATCATTGTACACACTCAAAAGATTAATTTAATCATTTATTATAGACATTTATGTTTAAAATGTACTCCAAGGTACTCTTCTCACCCATCATTTCATGTGGCCTCTTTCATGCTTGAAAATTTGAACTTTTTCTGGTGGGTTTTTCTTTTTGCAGAAGTAATTTCTTTTTCATCCCTCATAAATGCATTATCAGAAACTTGACCCAAATTGTATAAAGTGGGTTAATAAAAAACGCATCAACTATTACCGAAGCCTTGGAAACTTCTACATAAGTCTCGAAAGAAGTGTAAAATTCTAATATCTTATGCGTGTGCAGCATTCACCCTGATATTCCCGCATTCTTATAAACAAATTGGCACTACCGCAACTGTTACACTTAGGTTTAAGTTTCAAAGTTTAATTGGGTCCATGGGCACAAATAAATTTTAATCACGTTATTATTTTAATTTTAGTATAGTAATATACTATACATATTAGTATTAATAAAAAATATAAATATATAAAGTTAAAATTTAAACTTTCACTCCCAACGGTAATTAGTAAGTAACAACACACAATAAGAATAAATTATATACAAAAGTAAATAAATCTAATATATTATATTTAGATTTACTAACAATAAATAAAAATTATTAATAGTTTCAACTCTTTAAACATTATCTATAAATAAAAATACATACTTCTTGGTTTAGTATTTTCAACCTTTAAAATAGTGTTTGCTTTAGAAGATAAAAATGTATAGAGGGATGAAAATAAAATATTATTTAAAAATGAAAACCGAGATAAAATTTAACGGTTTTGTTTTTCTTCTTAGAAGAGCGAATATTTGAGGGTTATATTTCTTATGTAGTAATTTATTAATATTTATATTATAATAATATAAATATGTTTAATTATATAATATATCATATTAATAACAATAATTATTGAAAAAATAAATTTATTGAAATTATAAAATAATAATATTACTAAAATATTAATAAAATAATAATAATAATAAAATATTAATGATAGTAATATTAAAAACTAAATATAATAATAAAATCATAAATAATAATTATAATAATAATAAAATTAAAATTATAACAATAGTAAAAATAAATTTATATAATAATATTATTATTAACAATAATAATTTATTTTTTTTATTTTTAAAATAATTGATAATTTTATAATTTTATTAATTAAAATAATAATTATGTTTAATTTTAAATTAATTTTAATTATAATTACATTTATTAACAAATTTACTTTATCAATCAATCATTTCACATTATTTTTATAAACTTTTTACCCAATTTTTACTATATTTCTCTTAATCTAAACAACAAAACTTTCCATATACTTTGATCTTAACTAAACTCAAATTCACTTCTTCTAATTCAAACAAAACCTAACTTAATAATTCTTTTTCCAGATTTATATTGAATTAAAATGATTATATTCTGATTCAAAGAAAATCTGATTTTAAGAAATATTTAAATTAAATATAAAATGATATGAAAGAATATAATTATATAAGTTTTATTATATAAAATAAAACGAAAAATATAATTATACAAATTTATTATATAAATGAAGTCTTTATTTTTCAAAAAGAAATATTTCTAAATAATTATAATTTTAAGTATTAAAAAAAGTAAATCTTTATTAAATTTTTTAATTACCTTTCAAATGTTGTATGTATTTATTTTTATTTAGATAAGTTATTTTATTAAAACGAGTTGATATGATACGTGTCACTTAAGTTTCTTTTTTATTTATTTTTTATTAAACTACTTTCAATTTTGTTATAATTTTTGTTCCATGTATTTTTCATAGCATTATATAAAAAAACTAATTACTTAAATGTGTAATGGTCAAAATTTAATTTAAACTACACAAAAAATTAATTAAATGATAAAAATAATACAATCATTAGTTGTCTTTATGAAACCAAAATAAATAATAATAAATTAAAAAAACTAAAAATAAATAAAAATGTCAAAATATAAAAGGAAAAATAATCTGCAATCAACAAAAGTAAATTATAACTTATAAATTAAAAACTCTTAAAAGTAAACTATTTAAAACTTTTATCATATATTTATTGTCTTGATGAATTAACTTGTAATATAATAAAATGTGGTAAAGATACTGACAATGTGTAATAAATGAGTAACAAGTGTGGTATTGTGTGAGAAAGTCAGAGATGGAATTAATTTAACAAGTACATGAAATTTACCTTCCTCACATATCCATTTCCTAGTTTCCACTCTCATCCCAACCCACAAAGCTAACAAGCCAAGCTACACAGCATTAACAAGGAAACACTCACTTTCCTAATCTTCTTTCACAATTTTTGTTCACTAAAAAACGCAGAGAATCCCGGCATCAGGCCCTATAAATCAACCCCTGCCACCACCACCCTTACACTATACTAACAATTCTCTCTCACTTTCTCTCTCTTTCTCTGCTTGGAGCAATAGCAATGGCTAAAGCCATGGCATTAATGCTGTTCATGCTCATAGTGAGTGTGTTTGCTCAAGAGCTTCAGACTCTTCCTTCACCTCACTCCCCCACTTCAGCCCCACTTCATCCCCCAACTTACCCACCGGCAAACGCCCCTCACCACCACCACCACCACCACCCACCAGCCCCTGCACCCCTTCACCCTCCTTCTGCCCCTCCCCACCCGCATTACCCTCCAACCCCTGCTCACCCTCCTACCCATCACCACCACCATCACCCTTCTGCTCCCGTTCACCCTCCAATCAACCCTCCCGTTGTTCCAGTTCATCCCCCTCTTAACCCTCCGGTTCCAGTTCACCCTCCTCTTAAACCTCCGGTTCCAGTTCACCCTCCTCTTAACCCTCCAGTTCCAGTTCACCCTCCTGTCAAGCCTCCGGTTCCAGTTCACCATCCCGTCAAGCCTCCGGTGGCAGTGCCCCCTCCTCATCACGCCCCTGTTCCAGTGCACCCTTTCCCTAGAAGCTTTGTGGCAGTTCAAGGTGTTGTCTACGTCAAGTCCTGCAAGTATGCTGGGGTGGACACCCTCTTGGGAGCCACACCTCTGCTTGGTTTGTCTCCACTAACTATTCTTTAACCTTGTTTCCTTTTTCCGCTGCAAGATTATTATATACTCATACTATGTGTTTAGATGACTTAATGTTGTTCCTTCCATGTACATGTTTTTGCTTTCATGGATATAAACCCTTTAAAAAATAATGCCTTGCAGATTTTGTTTTGTATTTTCTAGATCTTGTCTTTTTATTTGTTCTTCTACCTTCTTTGGGCTATCTAACTTGTTCTGTTGTTTAAGCCGTTTGAAGTTCCGACAGACGAGGAAATATGGACATAAATTTAAGTTTATTTCACTTTCATTTGATTTTTTTTTTTCGGAATAATTCAAGAACATTTTTGTGCACTTCTGGGCGCCTTGAAATATTCTATTTTGAATTTGCGTTTTCCAATGCATGGTGTGGCTAGATTTTAGGAAAGGAAATTTTGCAAAAGCAAAACCCTGAGAAATGAGTGTGTTTTTCAACATAATTTAGTGATCTTTACGAATATCAAAGCAAACAGCAATTACTTTGTCATAAAGTTGATTTGTCGACTCACGAAAGCTGCACAGTTTCTGAGAAGAGGGCTTTTGTTTGTTGTGACTCTTTTCACCCTTGAGTTAATGGTGACACTTTTTACTGGTGAAATGACACTGTTATCCCCGATTGGTAAACGACAAGAGATGAGTGTGTTGATGGTGTGAAACTGCAGGTGCCGTTGTGAAGCTCCAGTGCAACAACACCAAGTACAAGCTGGTCCAAACCGGGAAGAGCGACAAGAACGGTTACTTCTACTTGGAAGCCCCAAAGAGCATCACAACCTACGGCGCCCACAAGTGCAATGTGGTTCTGGTGGGTGCACCCAGTGGCCTAAAACCCTCAAATCTCCATGGTGGTGTCACTGGTGCTGTTCTGAGGCCAGAGAAGCCATTTTTGTCCAAGAAGCTGCCCTTTGTGCTCTACACTGTTGGGCCTCTCGCGTTTGAGCCAAAATGCCATTAAAAGAAGAGATTTGGATGGAATGTGTATGTTATGCCTTTGTTTCTGCTGTGACTCTGTATCTCAATATTTATGTGTTTTCTGTTTGTAGTGTTTCTGAGTTTGAACTGATCATACACAATAAGTGTAGAAGAAATGTTGTTTATGGCTTTTGCTTAAGATGCTTCTTCGTTTGGATTAGCTACTTTTAGGTGCAGGGATTTTTCTCTCCCAAAAATGAAACAAAAGTGGTAGACTAAACTTTGAAAAAAAAAAAGAAAAATCCATTTACAGCCTGTTTTAACAATATCATATATTATTAATATTGTAAATTAAAAAAAATTAAAATATTTATACTTCACATTTTCAAACAGTTATTGTATTCTTTTGATACATCGTTCTAATGTTTTGTTTAGATGTTTTGTTTAGACACGGGAAACGGGAAGGTGGGGGCAAAGAGAAAGAAAAGAAGATGAAGTTAGAGATATAAAATGAAGAAATAGAAGTAAAAGATTATTGATGATTTGAATAAAGAGAAAGAAAACTAGTTTTAAATTAATTTAATAAAATAATAAATTATTAAAATATTTCTTATTAAAATTTTAATAAGAATAAATATAAATTCAAAGTAAAAACATAATTATTTTATAAAATTTAAAATGACATCATGTTACTATACTATGTATTTTTATATATAAAAAATAAATATCAAACACAATGCATGTTTAATATTGAAACCATTTGAAATAATCTATATTTAATACCACTTGAGGGAGGTTTAAATAAGGTAAGAATAGGGTTTCCAATTAAATTATCCCATAAGATCATATTATCAGGACTAAAAATTATTTTCATGTTGTACAAAAAAGTTATTTTCATTTTATGAGTCATATCTAGGTTGATAAATTTAAGATTTGTGTTTTATAAAACTCCTGAAATATGTTAAATGAGAATAGATTTAAGAATATGAATTGTAAGAATAAGTATTTAGTTATATTTATACTTTAATTATAATATAGATATATTACAATCACTCATTATCCAAGGACATTAAACAGGATTAATAAGAGAAAATTTTATTCCTTTGTTTCACATGTATCATTACTCATTATTATCGGTATTTATTTATAACTGACAAAATATGTATATCAATGGGTGTAATGATTTATGTGTGGAGTTATGAAACATGAATTTAATAAAAACAATTATTTGGTTTATTGACTGGTCTAAGATTAGAAATAGAAAATAAAAAAGACTAAGCAAGTGAATTTAAAGAAAATACTTTTATTTTGTTTACATAATATGCCTATTAAATCATTTTTCGCGTAAGAAAAAATGTATGAAGAATTCAAAGGAAAGTGTTAAGGATTACGTGTTTCCATTGTTTGGAATTGGAAGAAAAGTAGGATTGAGGAGATACCTTTTAATTATTTACGTGGGACAGCTATTTTCAATTTTTCATCCTACTTTTGTCACTACTTTACCCTGTAAATTATCATTGCCTACTTTGAATTTTTGCACATTGAGAAACGTATTGACGTGGTTAAAAATTGAATCCAAATTACTAATTTTTTTTTGTCACAAAAATACTTTTATTTATTAATTTCTCGTATGCAGAATTATAGATAGTTCAAGATCTTAAAAGCAGGAGTAAGAAAATACTATCTTCTGTAAAATTTATTCTGGATCCATATTAATTAGACATTCTTTAAATTTATAACGACTTAGAAAATTACTAAAAAGTAATTTTATTAAAACAATATATAAATGTTATGTAATTATTTTTTTTTTAAGTAAGAGTGAAAATAACACTTAAATATTTTATTAATAAATTAAAACCATTTATTTATAAAAAAAAAGTTTATTTTTATAAAATCACAATTTTTTAAAAAATCTGCTTTTTTTTTCAGTCTTCTTTCTAAAGTTATGTTTCTATATTTCCTCAGTTTAACGATTGGAAATCACTGCTAGAAAATTATTATCGTCTATAGTTTTTTAATTATTACTATTATTATTATATTATTATTTAATTATAATCCATTATGTTATATATGTTAACATAAAATGTAATCTTTATTCTTATGTAACACAGTACACAAATAGAAAAAATAAGATTAAATGCATAAAAGTCTTGTTGTACATAACCTTTTCTGAATTTCTACATAGATACAAATCCCTACTAATTTGGGTCTCAATTTTTGCACAGGTCACTGGAAACAATCCATATCTATCCAGGCATTTTCATCCACTTCTAACAGTAATGATGTGGAAACCAAATACCTTGTAATATATATTTTAAAAAAGATTATGGTAATAAAGTTAGAATGACGTTGCATATGAGATAACAATAATAGAGTTTACTTGACCAAATTTACTTATGATATATTGATATGCAATTTGAAAGTGTGTGCTTGAGTTGTTTCACTTCTTAATAATTTTGATATTTGGCTGAGGAAGTTTATCTGGTCCAGGAACATTTGCACGAGGAAAATTGTTACAGTCAAATGATTTAAACAGCTTTCCTTAAGCTTGTTTGAAAGTTGACAATGGCATTTGAAATAATGCTGAGGAGATGATTTCTTTTTGTAGAATAAAGAAACTACACAAATTAAGGTTAATATGGATTTGATATAGGACACTGTACTAATATTTGAGTTGGGTGGGCCCATATATAAGGATAGGGTGCTTGGGGTCCCCCAAAAGGATGTTGTAATTAGAGGATGTAGGGTAGGGTAGGGTAGGGGTACTCCTATTGTCATCAATCCTTGGATTACTCAAAGGTAACCAAAATCATTATAGTGAAAATGACTACTTGTGCCCATCCCTACACTTCTACACCTTTATTACTAAAGTGACAAACTTTTGTGGAAATGGAAAGAAAGTATGAGAAATAAAATTTGTGTAATCCTTTTCCAAACATGTTTTGTTTTTAAAATATATACAGCATCATCAGAGGTATAAAATATATACACCATCATCAAAAAAATTTCTTTGTTATATTTTAAATTTTACATTAATTTAAACTTGCCAGTTGTTAAATTTTTTTATTATATATAAAACCTTTGGATAAGTTTAAACTCTTACAAGTGAGTTAAGATTTTTAAAAAATAACATAACCTGAATATGTTGCGTATAAGTCTTGAGACTCGAAAAATAAGTTAAATTAGTACGTGTAGAATATAACCTAAGCCCTAAATTAAAAATTTTAAAGCATAAATCATCCTCTAATTAGTTAAGATGATTTATTTATTAATTTCAATCAGTTTGATAAACATTAAAATTTAAATTAAAATTTATTCTGATTTGATTCATACATGTACAGATTAAAATCAAAATAGATTAAAGAAACCTGTGGATATTAATCAATTATTTTTCTTTTGTTACATAATGTAACTTATTTTCATGTTATATTACATTATTTTTACTTTAGATAATATTAATAATAATAAAAGTATGACTTAAAGTCAAATAAACTGATGATTTTCTACTAATATTTTTGCTACACTTGATTTTATAAATACAAACAAAACATATAATTACTACACTAGATAAATTCTATACTCATATTATGATTATTATCTATGTTATAATTATTATAATTTATATTATTATTAATAATGGTAATAATAATATTAATACTAAGGTTAATGTTAATATAAATAATATTAATACTAATATTAATATTAAGAGTAATTAATATTAATATTAATAATATAATAATAATCATAATAAATCTAAGTGTTTTATATATTTTAATTATAAAATTAATATAGTTTTAGATTTTTTTTAAAAGACTTTTTTATCTTTAAATCATATTTATTTATTTGTGATTAAAAAGTAATGATTTATAAAAATTGTAATCTATTATGAGTCACAAACCATATTTACAAAAATATAATATTTTTCGCCTATTAAGCTACACTTTTTTTATATGTGATAAATTTTAATATTGTGTAAAATAATAATGGTGTAGTATTACCAAAATTTTCTAATTAATTTAACTAGACTATCATATTGTAATTATTACTAATCCAAAGAATTTTCATACTGATTTCATAAATGATATTAATATATTTATTCATAAACTTTCAAGTTCTAGAAGACTTTCACATATAATTTAAATGATGACAAATGAGTCAAACTGTTAACTTATCTGTTTTTCTTTTTACTTATATGTATAATTAGTGCAATATCTTTTATATTAAAACAATTTTATGCCGTCAAAAAACAAAATTATTTTTTAATTGAATTAACTAATTTGAATTAAGTCCCTAATTTGATTTTATTTATGTGTATAATTCGATATTGTTATTTTAAATAAGGGAACAATTGTCAGATGGGTATAATTTTTATAAATAAGCATTGTATATTAACAAATAAAATTATACTAACTCAGAATTTAAAAATAAAAAAGAAAATTACAAAACGAAACTAAATATTTAATTATTAAACCAAATCGGTCAACATCATAATGATTACTTTTGAAAATTTTGCTACAAGATTTCCAGACAAAAGGGAAATATCATGATCAGGGAGCTTCATATATCATTTATCTGGACCATTCTTTGATTTTTACTTCGCCTGGTACTCTTTTTCACCTACACTCACTAATATCAAAGTTCATGAAAGTTAAAAAAATCAAATAAGGATTTGTTTGAATTTGAACGTGGTAAAAGTTCAAACACTAAAAGAATGTGTTAAAAAAGTAAGTACGGCTTTGTTTGTTTGTGTGGGAGAGTGGATTTGAGGAGATGAATTTAAAGGTATTTGAGTGGATTGTATGAGGATGAAAAGGTTGTTTGGATTAAAGAATGAATGGTAAGATTTGAAGGGACTTGAGGAGATAGATTATGAAAGTTTAAATTTGTTTTTATTTTTTTAAATGATATATTTATGAAAACACTAATTAACTCTTGTGAAATAAGATGGTAAAAAATTAAAATGAATTTGATTAAATTAATTTTAATATAAAAAACATTACTAAAATTATTTAAAACATATATTCTAAATTATTTAAAATTAAACATAAATCCTAAATAATGAAATAAAATCACAAATTTATTATTCTATTAAAATATACAATTTAGTCTAAATTATAATTAACTGAAATTTGTAAAAAAAATTCTTACAATCTAAACTACTTTTTTTATTGAAATTTACTGTTATTTTTTTAAGTATAAATTATTTTTACATTTTACTTAAATTGAAACTTTTAAAGTTATTAGTCTAAATAAAAATAGTTTGCAATGTTTTTTAAATTTACTTTTTTTATTAATTCTCTTACTTAAAAAGTTAAATGTTTTTTTTACTATATTTTTAAGAAATTAAATAAGAATTTTTTGAATTCTTAATTTATTTTTATAAAAATATTAATAAGTTATAATAAAAAGTATATAAACAATCTACTTAAACTGATAACATTTAATTAAAAATAATTATTCAAAATTAAATACTCTTATTAACATATATATGATACCATTAAATGTTATATATATTTATAAGGATATTTCTTAATTCCCACCTCATTTATGAGGGCTATTTTGTAATTTCAAGTTTCATCCCTCCAAATCTCTTTATATGAGGGAAGATGTCATCTAGCAAATCTCTCTTCATCCATCCTCTCAAATTAGGTTAACTAAACACCCTTGATCCCCTTAAATTCATCTTCTTGAACAGTAAATATTTTCAAATCAGTTCAACAAAACAGGCACCAAGGGTTTGTTTGAATTTGAATGTCTTGAAAAGTAAATAAGTATTTGTTTGGATTTAAATATGAGAGAGTAAATTTGAGATGATTAGAGAGAAAAATAAATAAAAAATTTGATTATTTGAATTAAGTAAAAAATAAAAAATTTGTAAAAATTTATGAATGATGTAATAAATATAATAATATTTTAATATATAAAATTATAAATTTATTTTTATAATTAAAAAAAATGTAATTAATTAATTTAATGTAATTAATAATCTTTTTAAAAATATATAGAAAATTATTAAATTAGTAATTATCTTTAAAATAAATTTAATTTATTATAAAATATATTAATTTACTAATTAAAAATATTAATTTTTTAAAATATAAAATTAAAATTTTTAAAATAATTTTGATATTAAATTTAAATAATTTTATCATAATAAAATAAATATTATCGTAGAATTGATTTTAAATATTTATATTTATATTTATTAAATTATAATTATATTTATATTATTATTAATAAATTTATTAATAATATTATATAATATTTATTATTATATTATATATATATATATATTAACATATTATTATAATTATTTATAAAAATCATTTTATTAATTATTTTAAAATTTTTATTTTATTGTAACTTTAATTATTTATTTTTTAAAATAAAAATAAATATTTTTATTATATTTTATTTATAATTAAATTATTATATTTAAATTAACTTTTTATTAGAAAATAACTTTTCTTACAAATCTCTGCTTCAAGGAAAGTTTCAAAAATAATTTTTTTTTCATTTTTTGTAAAATTAAATGTCAATTTTCGAGTTTTCTTTATATTTTTTTGCTGGATATGTTTCCATGATCGGAAATAAACACACTCGTAACTTTAAAAAAATAATATTTTATACTGTTAACAGTTATGTTATTATATAATTTTTTTTTATATTTTTTAAGTAGATTATTCTATATTAAAATAGCAAAAATAACTTGACATAATTTTCTACTCAAAAGTAAGTATATAACTTCTTCACTTGTAGTTTTTAAATTATATTTAAATATAATAAAAAATACGGAAAATAAGCTCATGTTTCCATTAGTAATTACCATATATGTATCTGATTTGTGAATCTGAATAATTATTTTATCTCTACTCCTGTTAATGGTTGGATAAAGATGAGTATGAGTTAGTTTATTACTATAACTTATTTTAAGTATGATTTTAAAAGTTATGAGTTTTGTTAATATTTTTTACTTTTTTAGTAAAACATTTTCTTTTATCTCTTTTTTTCATTTATTTATATTTTTCCTTTTATTTTTCATATATCTATTTGTTTCCTATATACTAAACATACCAAGTTGGAAGAGAATTTCAGAAAAATGGAGTTACTTGTGTATAAGCAGCAATAAATATTTTTTTGCCTAAATATACAACAATAAATTAATATTAATGAATATAAGATCATTTTGTAAGTATTCTATATAATAATATATACGTTAATTTACGATTGAAATGGTATAAAAATATACAAAATAGTTTTATAAAAAATAATCACACAAATCACATTCTCATAATTTTGTTTATCTTGAAAAATATTATTTGAATGATTTTATTTAACATATTCAGTTTTTAATTGAAGAAAACTTTTTGTATCAGAAAAAAATTCTTATATAGAAAACAATTTATTTATAGTAAAAACGAAAAATCCAAAGAAAAACAAAACAAATTGGAAAATAATTTTCTTTAAAGCATAACTAAATTAAAAAAATAATAAAGTATGAAAAATATAAAATTTTTAAGTTTTTTTTTTTAAATTTACTATTGAAACAAAAATATATATATAGTGTGATACCATAAGGATTAAAAAAATAATGTAAAAACTATTTAAAAAATTTCTTATAAAAAATCCTATTAAAATTGTCCTTGGTATGCATCTCTTTCTAACAGGACAATAAATATTCTATAAGATTTCATTTCTTGGGGATGGTCTTGGATCTACATTCCATTACGCCAGCTTTGTGCATGGCCTTGAGGCAATGGATTATAAAATAATATAAACTTTTGGTTCGTGGATACCTACCTCCTTCAAGAAATTTGTAAAACACATATTCATCAAATTTTATTCTTTTAATATAAATCTAGGATTAGATTCTCTTTTTCTCAACAAAGTTATAAGGATCTACAACACCACATATGTTTATGCTATAGTCCATTTAGCACCTATATAACGAAGACAAAACTTCTCAAACCTTAGCTTCATTTTATGCACTTTCTTTCTATCTGTGAACGTCACAAACCCTTTACCACCTTGTATTGTGGTAACCAATAACATCTGAAAAGGGTCAATAGTTCTTGTTTTCTACTTTGACAGTAACCTTTTATTGGGTCATTACTTTTTTTGGTCAAAATGTGTTTTTAGTATTATAAAATAATGTGTTTTAATGTTGGTTCTTACAAAATATTCTTTATTTTAGTTTAATAAAATTGGAAGTTATTAATTTTTATTCCTAATATTATCTTATACTCATTAACTACTTATGAGTTGAATGAAGAATCAAGTAAACACTTCAAGTGACGCCTATTAGTATTAGTATTGAGATATAATGTTAAAAAGAACCACTTCCAAAAAAACCTTTGAGGCCTATAAAATACATTTGATATTTTTATTCCTGAAGTAAATGTCATTGATCAAAATTGGTGATTTAAAATTTCCGAAAGATTAAAGCTAAAATTAATATATTGTATAACGATTGAAAATAGCGGTTTTCAATTTTAATTTTAAAAGGGCTAAGACAAAGAAAATCTTTTATAAAGACCAAAACTGAAACATATTCATTTTAAAAACATTTTTAAGCCTATTTTTATTTTCAAAATGAAAAAAAAGTGGACTAAAATATTTGAAAGCGTAAAAAAAAAATAAACTTTTTCAATATTTTCTTAGTTTATGCAAATTGGGCCAATCACGACCATTATTAACAAAAAACTCACATCTGACAACTTCCCCTATTGTTATAAAAGAGGGTTTTCGATAGGGTTTTCGAGAGAGGAGTTGAAGTTCTGAACGACAGTGGAGGGTAACGCAATCGTAATGGTAGGAGATTGTGACGGTGTTGGAGTGACGGGTTGAAGACGTTTTGGACACTGAAGAATAAGCAACATAATTTTTATGTTTTTAATCGATTGTAGAAACTGTAAAAATTATATACTTACAGTTTCTCTAAGTCGTAAGTTTAATTTGAGGATATTTGAATGTTACGGATTATATAAACCCTAAGTAATTTAAAATTGAACTTTATGATTTATATAAACAGTAAGTATTAAATTTTTTTTAATTGCTTGGCGGGTTGTAAAAGTCGTAAAAGCGTTTTTGTGTATGCAAAGTTTATATAGAAATGCAAAGTAAGCCATTACTTAAAATAAATAAACTATATTCAAGTGTATTAAATTCAACTGAAAGAAGGTGAGAAAATTTCCATGCACATTTAGAAAATCACTACCATTTTGTTTATCAATTACTCCACAAAGTTAAGCTAATTTATTATTTGAAATCAACTTCACAGTAATATGCTTTTACTTTTATTTTTTCGTCTCACACGTCTTTGCATACCCATGTATGAGAAGAATATTACATACTTACTAGCAGAATCAATGCACGAGAACTTATGATATGAACATGAAATTCATACGAAATTAGGGGCTTATGCATCAGGATTAAACGTTGCAGCCTAAAGTTATATCCTCTTAACAGAGAAAAAAAGGAAATTAACAGGTACTACTACAGCAAAATTAGACTTTCAAACATGGGAAATTAAATTCCAACACAAAATTAATCAATAAAAAAATGATGCACTACAGGTTTCTACTACTCCATCTCACAGATATATATCTGGGCAAAAAAAGAAAAACTACATTTTTAATCTGAATCCTAGTGACAGATATTGAACATGGTTTAGTATGTGTTGTAGGAGAATGAAACATTGGTTGCACCTTCTCTTTCAGAAGAAGATACAGAAATAGAGGGAAAGAATAGTAGGATTGAAAGGGGAAGAGAAGAGGAAAACAAGAAGAGAGAGAAAGATGCTGACCATCCAGTAACAAAATAAGGTCTCCTTCCTAGCCAGGAATTTGAGAGCAACCACTTCTCGATCTTTTTCTAAAAACTCTTGCACTTTTTTGAATCACTTGTAATTTGTAAAAGCCATAAGACATTTAAAATTTTGAATGAGTTGCAGTTCGTACCAACCGTAAAATATTTAAATTTTTGAATAATTTACCGCTTATATAAGTTATAAAATATTTAAAATTTTGAATGACTTACGGTTTGTATCACAATATATTTGAAATGTAAAAGTCTCTTGCGAATTGTATAAATTACAGGTCATTCGAAATTTTGAGTTGTGGAACGTCTGCTCCATTGAGGAGGTGCAGGACGCAAGCAATGGAGCAGGTAGAGGTGAAGTGAAGGTGGAGCAATTGAGAGGTGCAGCAAATTTGCAGTGCAGGAGGTGCTGAGATCCACGAGCAACCGTCGCTGGAAGTGTGCACGGTTCGAAACGGGTGCAGGGTTGGTGAGGGTGTGAATTGGGTGAAGAATATTATGGGTTTTAAAATATTTTAAAAAAGATTAAATGATAATTTTACATGGACTATAGAGATGTAGGAAGAGGATACGGAGGTGCAGGAAGGGGCAGTCATCCCATGTTCCCATTAGTTTGGGCCTCTGAAGGTCAGGAGAAAGCTTCTTTTTGCACCTCACTTCCATACCTTTTTGATTTTTCCACAATGCTTTTCATTAAATATTTTACTGCCTGTTTTACTTTTATGCAATATTCTTCCATATATCCCTTTCGATTTACTTCACTTCCATAATCTTAAGTTGAAGCTCATCTCCATAGATCTTCCTACCATCATCTATCACCATTATCGTATATTGGTGTTAAAGGAAGAAGAAGAAGGAGGAATGATGTTGTGCACGATTTATGGGGGAGTTTTTCTTAGATGTTACTGAAATAGCGTATTTTTGAACTATTTTAGTTGGTGAAAAAAGTTTTCCAGAATGACTTATTCCAAAAATATTATGGAGGAATATTTTTTTCTTTCGAACCCATTTTGAAAGTTGATTTCGGATCAGAAGTCAAATTATATTTCCAGAGTAGTTTATTTTGAAATGTGAAATTTGACTTTCTGAAATAGACTGTTTTTAAAATCAAATTTTATATTTTTGAAATAAATTATTCCGAAAGTTAAAACATATATCATAATCTTCATAGGGTAAAAGAATCTTTTTGAAAAAAGCAAATTAATAAAATTAAAAAAGTATAGAGGTGAAGAACATGTAAAAGTACAGGAAGAAGCTCTCAGACTTGGATAGGATCGGGCCTTTTATATGAAAGGCAATTTGGGCGTAGTGTATGGTGTCTGCAAAACAAAATATGTGTCCTTTTCTGCTAAGGCTTTTTCTTCCTGCATCTCCATAATTTCTAACTGCACCACCGTAATTTTTTAATGTAAAAGTCTGGATTATCTATTTTGGAAATATCCCAAAACAAAATTTCCAAAATTTTCAGAACGTAATTTTCAATATAAAATTTCTGAAACAGGATGCTCATAATAGAATTTCTAGAATACGTAAAAATACTTTCCTGAATAAGCCTTTCATAATATAATTTTTAAAATAATTTTTTTGAAATATATATGATACTTTCTGAAATGAGTTTTTCAGAAACGCATAAAATATATTAAAAAAAAATTCAAAACAACTTTTCCAGAATATAATAACTTTTGGAATAAGTTTTCATGAACTCTCTTATTCTTCTTCAGTGGCATGATGCAGTGAGGGATATTTTATCTTTTCCTGCTTGTAAGGGGTGTCAGTTGATAATAATGGGGTGTAGGAAGTAAAGGCCTAGGCTTTTTTATTCAGATTTGATCTTCAGTTGTTAAATATCGAGATGAAACCTGGAAATTTTGACACAAGAGCCTCTGGAGATTTGATAATGTGATTAATAAGCTGCTTCAATTTTTTTTGATTCTTTTTCAAGATATATTCTATTTCTTACATATTATATATATATATATATAATATGATAAGGTAAAGGGATGGAAAAATCCTTTGTGATTGTCTCCTGCAGAGAATCTTTGCCTATATCCCTTGAAATCCGAAACATGTCTCTCGTATTATTGCTGGGAAAAAACTGTTTATTATCTGAGTTCAGTTCTTAACAAAAAATATATAGATAAATAAAAACTTGGGTTCAGCTTAAAACAAAAAAGAGTAACTCTCTGATAAATTTTTACTGCTTGCATGATTGTTTCGTAAAGTTTTTTTTTTTTTTTTTTAAATAATGTTTTTTCTTTTTTA
>Ga0209489_102956_pt1 | contig 33810 bp, 12 predicted proteins | sample SiratrowhiteBW_FD_187527 | JGI IMG/M metagenome (GOLD analysis project Ga0209489, IMG submission 187527) | Root nodule microbial communities of legume samples collected from California, USA - Siratro white BW (SPAdes) (version 2) | ecosystem: Host-associated > Plants > Roots > Nodule | place...
TCTATTTTCTTTATATATATATATATATATATATATAAGTTTATTTTTATAATGATTGTACTCCTAAAAATAAATTATTAAACGAGTGATGGAGTTCTCCAAATTTGATTTATTTATATTAACCTTAACCTGTTAGGAGAAAGCATACAATTAACTTGATTAATCAAAAGAGTCTTTTCACTCTAATCTCAGTGAAAAAAACTGTAAAATAAACACAAATAATATCATTAAATATGCTTTTTAGTAAGATTATTACCTGTCTTTTGCAGAATGAAAAGAAATAAATTGTTTAAATCTCTTAATGATTCAAATACTTCCTGATAAAATTTTAAAGTGCAATATATTTAACAGTAGTACTGTTACGAGCAGAATATATTATTATATGAAAATTTTATATATTGGATGATATAATACTGTATACTAACATGAAATTGACCATACAACATAAGCTTTTATTATATTCTTTTTATTATTATTTTATCACTAATATGATTTGAAAATGTAATATATCTTTTTAACTGTTTTTTGTTATTTTATATTGTTGTTATAAATAAACCTTTTTAATTTTTATTATTTCTAAAAGCCAAACTGTAAAAATTGTTTCTTTCTGGAACCCAACTTGAAATTAGAGTTGATCAATGATGAAAATCCTGTTAGATATTAGCTTTGGTTCGTTAGATAATATAATATAATGTGTATTTTTTATATTTAATATCTTATATTCTATAATAATATAGAGTCGAATGTTTATAAGACAATACACTATAATTTACAGTATAATTTCAATAAGTTAGTAAATAAATATTTAATAATATATATATATATATATATATAAATTATTTTCTCTAAATATCTTCAAAGATTAATAGAAACATTAAGCTCAACACATACTGAATTGTTAGATAGACACAGACAAATTATTTCTCCTAAGCATCTCCAAAACATTAATAACAACATTCAGCTAAACATATAATGCATTTTGCATTATTAGAAAGGCATACAGACAAATTATTTTTCCTAAATATCTTCAGAACATTAATAACAACATTCAACTCAACACATGCATTCTGAATGGTTAGACAGACATATAGACAAATTATTTTCCCTAAACATACTCAGAAGATTAATAGCAATATTCAACTTAACATATAATGCATTTTGAATTGTTAGACAGACATATAGACAAATTATTTCTCCTAAACATTTCCAGAACACTAATAGCAACATTTAGCTAAACATATGATGCATTCTGAATTATTAGACAAGCATATAGACAATTTATTTTCCCTAAACTTCTTCAAAACATTGATAATAACAACATTCAACTCAACACATACATTCTGAATTGTTAGACAGATATATAAATAAATTATTTCTCCTAAACATCTCCAAAACATTAATAATAATGTTAAACTTAACATAATGCATTCTAAATTATTAGACGAGATTAATATACTCTCTTTTACTACTTCAGAATATCTTCATTAATTACATATTTTCAACTGTCTTTAGTAGTAACATTTCACATTGGATACTCTCCTTGACTATCTCAGAATATCTCCATTAATTACATATTCCCAACTGTCCTCAGCAGTACCATTTTTAGCAGTACCATTTCACATTAGGACTATGATATTTTAATACTCAATAAATTTGTATATCCACCCTAGTACCATTTCACATTAGGACCATGATATTTTAATACTCCATAAATTTGTATATCCACCCTAGTACCATTTCATATTTATACCATTTCATATTTAATGATATTTTAATACTCAATAAAATTGTATATCTATTTGATAATTACTATTTTACTATTCATCTTCTCTTTTCTTTTACATATATAAATGTTTATATTTATAATGAGTGTATTACTAAAAGTAAATTGTTAAATGATGGATGGAGTTCTCAAAATTTGATTTATTTTTATATTAACCTTAATTTATTAGGAGAAAACATACAATTAACTTGGTTTATCTAAAGTCTTTTCACTCTAATCTTAGTGAACAAAACTGTAAAATAGACACATTAATAATATCATTAAGTATACTTTTTAGTAAAATTATTACCTGTCTTTGCATAATGAAATGAAATAATTTGTTTAAATCTATTATGATTCAAATACTTTGCACTAATACTGACAAAATTCTAAAGTGTAATATATTTAACAGCAGTCCTGTTACGAGAAGATATTATTATATAAAAAATCTATATATTGGGTGACATAATACTTTATACTAACATGAAATTGACCATTCATAATACAATATACATTTTTATTATATTATTATATTATTACATTATTATTTTTATTATTATTTGATCACTAAAATGATTTGAAAATATAATATATTATTTTAACTATTTTTTGTTATTTTATATTTTTATTATAAATACACCTTTTGTTTTTTATTATTTCTAAAATCCGAACTGTAAAATATGTTTCTTTCTAGATTCCAACTTGACATTAGAGTGGACCAATGATGAAAATCCTCCTTAATTAGCTTTGCTATGATGTTTAAGTCATGATGTGAAATGCGCATTAAAGAAGGGTTAAATCGTAAAACACAGTTACTAAACCCTAAAACATTGATTCACATATTGTTCACATGAAAAAAAAGGAAATAATGAACCCATCAAATCAACAATTAATCTAACAATTCCTTTGCGGCAATTAATCTAAAAAAAGTGATTATCAACAATAATTCTTGTGAAAGCTGTCTAACTATTTGTAAACATAATCTCCAGCTGCTTTCCCAACATCTTATATTATAAAAAACATTGTTTCAGTAATTAACATAATCATACTTTTATGTTAGAATATTCATGTGGCAAGGTAAGCTAATTTTGGTGCACAGCATTTGTTTCCGGGGAATCTGAAAATTATTACATATATAAAACATTCTTGAAGCAATAGCAGGCCTCTCTCTATTTTTAGTGGGCTTTATGATTGAGCAGTGGGTATTTCTTGACGAGTTCTTCCTGCACTCTCATAAAAATATATGAAATTACATTAATGCCGTCAACTTTAAAATTGAAAAGTTCAAATTAGCCTCCACCCTAATATCCCATATCTGGTTGTCACATTTCCACATTCCAAATCCCTTGCTCCATCCATTTTTCGTCCGCTGCAGCAGTCTCTCTCTATCCCTATGCATTTTATACCAGTAACGGACAACAACGGATCTTCGCTGCTGCTGTGAACAAAACTCATTCGGTTCATATTCATCCACTCATCCCGTTTACATATTTATCCCGTTTGTTTTTATTCTTTCAAATCTTCAATTAATTTTTCAAACAAGCAATAAATAAATAATTTTTGACATTTATTAACAATTAGTAAGTAATATTACTGATTAAAGTAATTAATTTGGAGTTTGGGACATTGACCACGGAATAATTTTTTGATTTGGATTATGAAGAACTGGATAGATTTCATCCAGTTGTTATTTTGATTATTAGTTTATATAAGAACAATTGTGGTATTAAATTTTTTTTTATTGGAGTGTATAAAGAATGTATTACGATACAGAAAAAACTTATCGTATTTCTTTTATTTTAGTGGGCTTTATGATTTAGCAAAGGGTATTTCTTCTTGTACCTCCATATTTTGCTTCTGTACTCTAAAATATAAAAAAAAAAATTCTTTCTCCTTCTTGAAACTCGAAGTTAAAAATATTTTTAAATATTACAATTTTAAAGTTGTTGAAGATTTAATTCACCTGTATAAAAAGGGAGACCAATCCAGCACGACAATGGAGGAAAGTTTGAAAGGAGAGGGCACATGACTTTCAGATTACATATTTCAAAAAGCCAATTTTATTTTTTAAATTATATAAATCCGAAAATCATTTGGATTGTACCGTTCAAAAGATATCTGGATTGGACAGTCTAGATCCAAAAATGATTTTAACATTATGCAACCTAGAAACTTTTTTGAAGTGAAAAATCACTTTTTAATTATCTAATCTGAATGATAAAAATGACATTTGAATTGTATAATTTAACCTTTTTTTTAAATTATATAATTTAATATATATATATATATATATATATACTTTTAATTATTGGATAATATAATCTGACATAGATAAAGTGAAAATTTTCATAAAAAGAATGTAAAAAGAAAGTATGGTGCTCTTAGTTCATTATCCAAAGAAATAAGATGCATGGTTTTATCCTAAAAATACATGTACTAAACATTAATTGCTGGACTGAGACCATATTTCAAAAGTTTAGCATCACCTAACTGTGTGATTGGACACAGATTTCTTTCCTACTTATCCCACAAATAAGCCCAACATGTTTCTTTCTTTTTCTTTTTCAACGACATATGCATATTATTTATTGAAGAAATGTCACACTAATCAACAATCTAACTTTTACCTTGAATTTTTCATGGATATGGTACAGTTCTTTTTGTGAGATTTATCAATATAAATAATTTTTTTTATAAAAATAGATAAATCGTAATGTGAGAAACAATTTTAAAATAAAATATTTAATTTACACAATACATATTAAATAATCTAGTCTACACAAATAGACTAAAAAGTTTAATATATACAAATAAAATAAACTAAACACTTTAAAATAAATAAATAGACTATATAATTTGAAATAGACAAATAAATTACATAATGTAATATATACAAACAAATTAAGTCATATAATAATAAATAAAATAGACTAGATGGTTTAATATAAATAAATAATTAGAATGGAAAATAAATTTCCTGAACTAAAATCGTGGAAATAGTTATGACTTCTTCTTAAGACATAAAAAAAAGAATAGACGTAAAATAAAAATAGATTTGTAGAAAGAAGACACTACTTCCATTCAATTTAAAAAAAAAACAAAAATAAAAAAAGTCAGGACTATTCTGACTTTAAAAAATATATATTACACTGATATTGTCATGACAAAATCGTCCCCAAAACACAATTTACTCATTTTCTTAAAAAAGAATTCCCATTTCAATAAATCTAAAAAAAAATCATACCATATTCATAAAAAAAAAAATCGTATCACCTCAAAATGCAAGAAATTTGTCAGTACATATATATAATATGTGCCCTTTTTTCGTCAAGTACCAAGTAATTCGCTCTTTTGCAATTATTTTTTAAATATTTTTTTTTACTTATTAGTTTAAAATTAACGAGTAACCTTTCATGTGCAGTAACTTATCATCTAGATCTGTTCTAAGCCTAAACTAGATAGAACTTAAACATTACTAATTATTAGTTATGTTTTACCAGAAACACAACCAATTAGGATTCACATGCAAGCAGAATACAATTATAATTTGTTTTTACCATAGAAGTTTTTCTTTTCTTTTAATTCTAAACATACTTTTATGGAAAAATGCAGACAGAATAATAAAGTTGAGAATCAACCAGCAAAGTGCCATGGCTTAAATAAACATCCTTTGCCTCGAGAATGATTTATATGTTTTAATAAGGAGGGATTTGTCCTTAAAAAATATGAAGAATTATTAACATTATTTTTCATAAATAAGAATTATTTTTCATAAATTGATATTCCGAAACTTCCATAATAATCATGTATATCACATCAACATCATAAAAAGAAAGAGGAAAAAAAAAACAAAGAAACATACTGAACAAAGAAAAGTCATGCGAAAAAAAACAATACCTATTTAGAAGACTAACAAACCCTAATTTTTTAAAAGGTTGTAAAGATTCCTAAATTAAAAATCAACTTTACAGCCGAAGAAAAAAATTTAATTTATTTAAAACTTCAATATTAACAAAAATACCAACACACCTATATTGCCTTCATCACTTTGTTTCACAAAATATGAGACATTTTAAATTCTAAAGTAGAATAAATCCAGTAACATTCTAAGAAGATAGTCACCACATTAAAAAAAGTATAATAAACTAAAACAGAAACACGTTTTAATTACATTTTGAACAAATTATTTTTCATAAACATCTTTAAAATATTAATAAGAATATTTGATTCAATAAATAATGCATTCTGAATTATTAGACATGCATATACATAAATTACTTTTCTACATATCTCTAAAACATTAATAACAACATTCAACTCAACAAAGATACATTGTGGATTGTTACACATAGACAAATTATTTCCTTAAGTATCTCGAGAACATTAATAATAACATTCAACTCAACATATAATGTACTGTGAATTGTTGCATATAGACAAATTATTTCTCTTAAACATCTTCATAACATTAATAGCAACATCCAACTCAACATATAAAACATTCTAAATTCTTAGACAGACATATGGACAAATTATTTCTCCTAAGCATCTCCAGAACATTAATAGCATCATTCAACTCAACATATAATGCATTCTGAATTGTTAGACAGACATATAGACAAATTATTTCTCCTAAGCATCTCCAAAACATTAACAGCAACATTCAACTCAATATATAATGCATTTTGAATTGTTAGACAGGCATATAGACAAATTATTTTCCTAAGAATCTCCAGAACATTAATAGCATCATTAAACTCAACATATAATGCATTCTGAACTGTTAAACAACCATATAGACAAATTATTTCCTAAAGCATCTTCAGAACATTAATAGCATCATTCAACACAATATATATATAATGCATTCTGAATTGTTAGACAGACAAATTATTTCCCCTAAGCTTCTTCAGAACATTAAGAGCAACATATAATGCATTCTGAATTGTTAGATAGACATGTAGACAAATTACTTTCCCTAAGCATTTTCAAAAATTAATAACATCATTCAACTCAACATAAAATGCATTCTGAATTGTTAGAAAGACATATAGACAAATTATTTTCCCTAAACATCTATAGAACATCAATAACAACACCCAACTCAACATGTAATGCAATGTGAATTGTTGTATATAAACAAATAATTCCCCTAAGCATCTTCAAAACATTAATAGCAACATTCAACTCATGATATAATGCATTCCAAAGTGTTAAACAAACATAAAAGACAAATTATTTCCCTAAGCATCTCCAGAATTAATAGCAACATTCAACTTAACTTATAATGCATCCTCAATTGTTAGACAGGCATATAGACAAATTATTTCCCCTAAACATCTTCAGAACATTAATAGCAACATTCAACTCAACATATAATGCATTCTGAATTGTTAGATAGACATATAGACAAAATATTTCTCCTAAGCATCTCCAGAACATTAATAGCATCATTCAACACAACATATAATGCATTTTGAATTGTTACACATGCATATAGACAAATTATTTCCCCTAAGCTTTTTCAGAACATTAATAGCAACATTGAACACAACATATAATGCATTATGAATTAGACATGCATGTAGACAAATTATTTCCCCTAAGCATATTCAGAAATTAATAACAACATTCAGCTCAACATATAATGCATTTTGAATTGTTAGCAAGACATATAGAAAAATTATTTCCCTAAAACATCTATAGAACATTAATAACAACATTCAACTCAACATGTAATGCAATGTGAATTATTGTATATAAACAAATTATTCCCCTAAGCATCTTCAGAGCATTCATAGTAACATTCAACTCATCATATATCTGAAGTGTTAGACAGACATAAAGACAAATTATTTTACTAAGCATCTTCAGAATTAATAGCAACATTCAACTCAACTTATAAGGCTTTCTGAATTGTTAGACAGACATATGGACAAATTATTTCCCCTAAGCTTCTTCAAAACATTAAAAGCAACATTCAACTCAACATATAATGCATTCTGAATTGTTAGACAACCAAATAGACAAATTATTCCCCTAAGCATCTCCAGAACATTAATAACAACATTCAACTCAATATATAATGCATTGTGAATTATTGCATACATACAAATTATTTCTCCTAAGCATCTCAAGAACATTAATAACAATATTCAACTTAAAATATAATGCATTCTGAATTGTTAGACAAACATGTAGTTAAATTATTTCTTCCTAAACATCTTTAAAACATTAATAGCAACATTCAACTCAACATATAATACATTAGGAATTCATATAGATAAATTATTTCCCTTAAGCATCTTCAGAACATTAATAGTAACATTCAACTCAACATATAATGTATTCTGAATTGTTAGACAGTCACATGGACAAATTATTTCCTCTAAGCATTTCCAGAACATTAATAACAACATTCAACTCAACGTGTTCCCAACTGCCCTTAACAGTACCATTTAACATTAGTACCATGATATTTTAAAACTCAATAAATTTTTATATCCAAACAATTACTATTTTATCCTTTATCCTCTATTTTCTTTTATAGATATAAAAGTTTATTTTTATAATTACTGTATTACTTGTTAAAAGATTGATGGAGTTCTCAAAATTTAATTTATTTTTATATTAACCTTAACCTTATAGGACAAAACATACAACTAACTTGATTCATGTAAAGAGTCTTTTTCACTCTACTCTCCGTGAAAAAAAACTGTAAAATAAACACATAAATAATATCATTAAGTATACTTTTTAGTAAAATTATTACCTGTCTTGTGCATAATGAAAACAAATAAATTGTTTAAATCTATTATGATTCCGATACTTCCTACTAATACTGACAATATAAAAGTGTAATATATTTAACAGTATTATTACGAACAGAAGATATTATTATATAAAAATTCTATATATTGGGTGATATTATACTTTATACTAATACGAAATTGGCCATTCATAGTACAATATAATTTTTTATTATATTATTATTTTTATTATTATTTCATCACTAATATGATTTGAAAATGTAATATATTTTTTAAATATTTTTTATTATTTTATATTGGTATTATAAATACACCTTTTAATTTTTATTATTTCTAAAACCTAAACTGTAAAAAAAAGAAAATGTTTCTTTCTAGAATCCAACTTGACATTAGAGTGGACCGATGATGAAAATCCTCCTTAAATATTAGCCTTGGTATGATGTTTAAACATAATGTGAAATAGGCATTAAAGAAGGGTCAAATCGTGAAACACAGTTACTAAACCCTAAAACATTGATTCATATATTCTTCACATAAAAAATAAAAAATAAAAAAATGAAGCCCATCAAATCAACAATTAATCTAACAATTCCTTGGCGACAATAACTAAATAACTTCCTATAAAAAAGTGACTATCCACAATAATTGTTGTGAAAGCTATCTAACTATTGTAAACATAATCTCCACCTGCTTTCCCAACTTCTTATATTATAACAAACATTGTTTCAGTAATTAACATAATCATACTTTTATTTTAGAATATTCACGCGGCAAAGGAATATGAAAATCATTACATGTATAAAAATTCTTGAAGCAGGTCTCTCTCTATTTTTAGTGGGCTTTATAATTGAACACGTATTCTTTTTACCCTCCAATATCCTCGTTCGTTTTGTACTTTCATGTTTTGAAATAGAAAATAATTAAAAGGACTTTTTGTTTTTTTAAATAGAAAATACTAAATCGGATGACCCTCATCTAGTTTACATTTTGAAAAAAAAAATTATAAACCGGATAGAGGTCATCCGGTTCACATTTCCAAATGAAAATGTGAAATGTGAACCGGATGGCCCCATCTGGTTTATAATTTTTTTCTTTTGCAAAATATAAACCGGATGCGGGACATCCAGTTCATACGAAGTTTGTCTTCTCCGACGTAAATTCACTGTCGACAGCAACCCAATTATCAAATTAACTACTCTAATCATCAATATTACTTACAAATTACTAATAAACATCTAAAATTTCTTATTTTTCACTTGTTTGAAACTTTAATTCAAATTGAAGCAAACACACAGTTTCTCCTCCCAGATTGTGATGTGGATGTTGCATACTCTCACCCACACGCACAAATGGCTTTTATTGACGATGAAGGTGAAAAACAGATATAATGACTGAATCGGATGTTACAGTGAAATAGTAAATCAAATACAAGCAAAAAAGGAATAAAGAGGATGAAGCGGATAAAAATAATTAAGAAGGTAAATAAATGTGGAAGATATTTTAGTCTTTTACTATTTATTATTTAAAGATATATTTGTATTTTCTGGTGGACTATGGAAGTACAGGACGAGGGTATTGGAATATAGGAAGAATTCGTCCATTAGGTATTTCTTTTATTTTTAGTGGGCTTTATGATTTAGTAGTTGATATTTCTTCTTGTACCTCCATATTTTGCTTTCTCCCTCCTGAAACTCGAAGTCAAAAATATTTTTTAAATTATCCAATTCAAAAATATTTTTAAATTTTATAATTTATAAATCACTTTCGGCTTTTAAATATTACACAATCACTGGACATCAAATAATTGTCTTTAGATGAAAATATAAACTACTTCTACCATGCCAATGAGAACCACCGTGTCTCTTATCTCGAAGAATCAAATTGTTGAAGATTTAATTCACATGAATAAAAGGTCAGATCAATCCACCACGAGAACAGAGCAAAGTTTAAAAATATTTAAATTATAAACCTAATTTAATCTTTTAAAATTAATTTATAAAAAAATAATTACGTGACGTCGAAATTATATATTTCAAAAGTCATACTTTCTTTTGAATAATATAAATTTGAAAATCATATGGATAGTATAATCTAAGATATATCTGAATTGCATAATCTAGATCTAAAAATAATTTTAATATTATACAATCTATAAACTTTTTTTAAATGAAAAATACTTTTAAATTTTATACTCTGAATGATAGAAATGACATTAATTATATAATTTAAAAATTCTTTTTAAATTATATAATTTAATATATATTTTTAACTAATGGATTATATAATCTGATATAAATTAATTGAAAATTTTTATATTTATAAAAATGTAAAAAAAAGAAAAAAAAAAGTATGGAGATTCAGCAAGATATAACCTTAAGCCGTTAATGACACAACCGGTTGCTCATGGTGCTCTTAGTTCATTATCCAAAGACATAAGATTCATGATTTTACCCTAAATACATGTACTAAACATTAATTGCTGGATTGAGACAATATTTCAAAAGTTTAGCATCACGTAACTCTGTGATAGTAGGACACAGATTTCTTTCCTACTTATCCCATAAACAAGTCCAACATGTTTTTTTTTTCCAACGACATATGCATGTTAATTATTGAAGAAATGTCATATTAATCAAGAATTTAATGTTTGATAGATATTACCACGGATTTTTTATGGATACGGTGTAATTTTGTTGTGAGATTTATTAATATAGAGATAATTTCCTTTTTTATTGAAAATGGATAAATTGTATTATGAAAAGGAAAAATCGTGTTGTGAAGAATGATTTCGAAAGAGAAAGTAGTGTATTCAAGCATGACTTCAAGTCAAGTAATTTTTTTTAATTAAAGTCTTTCCACATGACAACTTTGGTATAATATAATTTTTTTTTGTTATTTTTTAACTTTTTTAAATTGAACGGAAGTCGTGCCTTTCTGCATTATTTCTGCAAATCTGAATTTTTTTTACGTTATTTTTATATGGATTAAGAAGCCATGGATGTTTAAGTCTGAATTTAAATTTCTCTATCAGATATTAAGAAAAAATGAAAAAATTGAGAAACATATAAAAAAATCACAAATTATATGTTTTAAAATTTTAATTAAATGTAATATCAATTTCTTATATATTATATTGAAACCGTGATGAATTTAAAAATAAAAGAACTTGGAAAAAAAATCATATTTTCCCATTGAAATCTCACAAAAAATTATACCATATTCATAAAGAAGATCAAATCACATCAAAATGCAAGAAATTTGTTAATACATGTATATAATACGTCTCCCTTTTCTCGTCAAGTATCAAGTAATTTGCTCTTTTGCAATTATTCTTTATTTTTTCTTTTACATATTAGTTTCAAATTAATGATTAACCTTTGATGTGCAGTAAGTTATCATCTAGGCCTGTGCTAAGCCTAAACTGGATAGAACTAAAACATTACTAATTATTAGGTTATGTTTTACCAAAGACACAACCAACTATGATCCACATGCAAGCAGAGTATAATTATAATTTGTTTTTTCCATAGAATTTTTTTTAAAGAAAAAAATCTAAACATACTTTATGAAAAAATGCAGACAGCATAATAAAGTTGAGAATCAACCAGCAAAGTGCCTTGGCTTAAATAAACATATCCTTTGCCTCTAATCATTTGTATGTTTTAATTTGGATAGGTTTGTCCGTAAAAAATATGAAGAATTATTAACATTATTTTTCATAAATTAGAATAATTTATGCATAAGATAATTTATAGACTTTTTTTTATATAAATTTTCAATTTAATTTTATTTATAAACTAAATTCAGTTTATAAAAAAATTATTTCATGTTATTTTTCTTTCTTAAATATGCTTATAAGAAACTCGTCTCCTCACATATTGTTTTCTAACTTTCTAAAGGTTAGTTGTGACTTCTTATCTCTATTAATTAGCAGTGGTTCCTCCCCCACACTGTTTCATAACCTTAACTTACCACACATACACTAGTTTTTTTTTTAATGTCATATATCATATACTGCGATGAGAAACTATTATGGAGGATCTATTTTAGATATATTAAGTTTGGATGGGAGATTTTATAAGCCTAAACTATCCTCTTTGTTTGAGCTTACTTCTTAATTGAGGGAGTGAAATAATTAAGAGGGAGGCGATAATTATTCTCAATAATTGTATTTTTACTATTATAAGTATGTAGTAAAGAATTTATTTATTTTTCTTTCTATTCCTTCTCTCACATTGGTTATTTGGTTGAGCTAGTTGTTACCCTAGTAATTAAGTAGGTTTTAGTTTGTATTGGTACAATACATTTCCTTTTGCATTACAAGTAATTGTGATTTCACTAAAATGGAGAGCAACACCTTACCTCTCCCAACCGCACCTCTGATTTTTATTTAAAATCTTAATGAAAAATTGGATTTATTATCTCATGTTTCATGAACGGTAGTTAAAGTTGGTTGCTCTCCTAGTATTTTTTTTCATTTGAGATGTCTTAAAAACATCAAGTTAGCCCAAACTCCCATACAATTCTGACGAGAGATAGAGAAGTGTTTACAGGTAAAGCACCATACATTCAAGGGGTACCTGAGTCATTTCCTATCTGTGATGGGTGCAGGAAATAATTCAAAATTATCATACTTATCGATCTCTATATGAGAGATGTAAATGAATGTTACTAATCTTTTAAAATAGAAAATTTTAAATATATGCATGTAAAAAAACTAATCAGATTTATAAACACACATTGATCTCAGGTCAATCTTTTAACAAAGATGCAACAATATCCTTAAAATAATACGAGAATCCTATCTTATATGTGTGACAACTTGATCTACTGGTCAAATTGCTCCACAATAATAATAATTTTTTAATAGATGTTAATTGAATTAATATATTTTTTTTATTGAAAGAGAAGAGTTTAACCTGAAATGAAATTAGGTTTAAGATTCAACAATTTGTTTGTTACCCTTCACTATATAACTAAAAGAATTTCACATATGATACTTTTTAGATTGATGGTTGGTAATATTAAGGAACATTATGATAAGCCAGCCAACAAACTTTCCAAGACAAATATTACTTTCGCATTATATATATTAAAAAAAATTAAATTTAACTCATCAATTCTACAAAATTGATTTGTTAGATAACATTTACACTTATTTATATATTATCAATTGGTTTTATTTCTAACATTCTCAAACATTAACAGTGATAAAAGGATAAAAAATTATATACCAATTATTATTTCGTTCATAAGTGCCATTACTTTTCTTTACTCATTGTGTTTAAAGAGTTTTGTCCTTAATTATTCAGTTTGATATTAATTAGTTTGGTCCCAAAAAAAGGCAGACACAACCTTGGAACCAAAACAAATGGTAACGTGTCACCGGTATTTTATTCTTTTCCAAATCCCATTGGAAACTTTGTGCACAAAGATACACCTTTTCTATATTAAAAAAAGTATTATTTGTGAATAGAAGTACAACTCAAATAATTTTGTAGACCCAGAGAAAAAATTTTACATTTATTAAAAGAAAATAGTATTTCAATACTTCAATGCTAAATTATTTTTTATTTCAAGTCCACGGGTCAATGCGAGAAAGGTTTGAGTGAAACGAATCTTTAATTGATCAGCATTCAAACCAATAATAACAGAATGAATAAACCTAAAAAATAGCAACAGAACAACATCTACAAGAGAATATGTACAACAATGACGGGGAAATGAACGAAAACTGATGATTTAATTTTAATCTCAATTTTTTTATCTTAGTTTCAGTTAAAAATTTCAGTTTCAGTTTTTAATTTCTATTATAATAAAAAATAACAAACTAGTATTCAAATTATTTTATCAAATAAGTATTCAATTGTTTTAGAACATTATCTTATTAAATATGAAAAATATTTAATGTAATAAGAAATTATATTATGATAATTATTAGAAAATAAAATAAAATTTTCTAAAATTTTACTAAATGTAAATATTAATAATACTATAAATATAACCCTTCCATGACAAATAACCATAAACAGTTTAATATAATGAAATAGTATATAACTATTTAAAATAATATTAAACAAAGTATTTTACTAAATTATACAAAATTGTTATAAAATTACTATTTTTAATTAAATTATATTATATTATAAAAATATAATGATATACGCATTTTATATGTGCATATATGTATTTATCTGTATATGTATTTTAGTTTTATGTTATTTAAATATTTTATATTTATAATTTATGATATTGTACAATAATATAATATAATGTGTATTTTCTATATTTAATATCTTATATTCTATAATAATATAGAATCAAATGTGTATAAGATAATGTACCATAATTTACAGTATAATTTCAGTAAGTTAGTAAATAAATATTTGATTATATATATATAATTCATATAATGATAAATGTAGTAAAATTTTAAATTAAATTTTTATTATATTTATTGTATTATTTATATTAATATTTGAAATTATGTATGATCACATGTTATATTTATTATTTTAAATACATTATGTGTCACAATTAAAAAATTTATATAGTTATTTTAAATAAAAATTAATAACAACGTAATATTAATTTTTTTAATAAATCAAGCTAGGTACTATTATAAAATTTCAACTTGATACTCCAAAATTTCGGTCATCATCCACATCACATGAACATCCAAATAAAAGAAAGGAAAAGAAAAACAAATAAACATCAAGAACAAACAAAATTCATGCAGAAGAGAATAAAACCTAAATTTTGAATGGGTGTAAAGATTCCTAAACAATCAACTCTAAAGTCAATTTAAAACTTTAATATTAGCTAAAAAAAACCAACACACCTATTTCTTTCACAAAATATGTAAAAAATTCTAATGTCTAAAGTAGAGTAAATCATCATGCTTTATTCTAAGGAGACTTTAGAAGTCAGAAGTCAATAAATTAAAGAAACATGGACAAAATTAAGGAAGAAACACATTTCAACTATATTTTAAACAAATTATTTTTTTCTAACCTCCAAAACTTTAGTAGCAACATTTAACTCAACAACATATAATGCATTTTGAATTGTTAGACATATAGATAAATTATTTCTCCTAAATTATTTAATGTGTCCTAAATTGTTATACAAACATATAGATAAATTATTTTTCCTAAAATTGTCCAAAAAATTAATAGCAACATTCAACTCAACATATAATGTATTATGAATTGTTAGATATATAGACAAATTATTTTTTCTGAACATCTCCATCTCCAGAACATTAATAACAATTTTCAACTCAACATATGCATTCTGAATTGTTAGAGAGGCATATAGACAAATTATTTTCCCTAAAAATGTTCAGAACATTAATAGCAACATTCTACTCAATATATAATGCATTCTGAATTGTTAGACATATAGACAAATTATTTCCCTTAAACATCTAGAGAATATTAATAGCAACATTAAACTTAACATATAATGTATTCTAAATTGTTAGACAGACATATAGACAAATAATTTTCCCTAAACATCTCCAGAATATTAATAGTTATATTTAACTCAACATATAATACATTCTAAATTGTTAGACATATAAACAAATTATATCCCCTAAACATCTCTAGAACATTAATAGCAACATTCAACTCTTATAATACATTCGGAATTGTTAGACAAACATATAAATAAATTATTTTTCCTAAACATGTCCAGAACATTAATAGCAACAATGAGTTCAACATATAATGCATTTTGAATTATTAGACACAAGTCAATGTATTCTCCTTTACTACCATTTTACATTAAGACCATAGTATTTTAACAAGCAATAAGTTTTTATACCCATATGACAATTACTATTTTACTCTTCATCCTTTATTTTCCTTTACATATACAAAAATTTATTTTTATAATGACTGTATTACTAAAAATAAATTATTAAATGGTTGATGAAGTTTTCAAAATTTGATTTATTTTTACATTAACCTTAATCTATTACTAGAAAGCATGCAATTAACTTGTTAATCTAAAGAGTCTTTTTCACTCTAAAGAGTCTTTTTTACACATAAATAATATCATTAAGTATACTTTTTAGTAAAATTTTATGACCTGTCTTTTGCATAATGAAAATGAATAAATTATTTAATTGTATTATGATTTTGATACTTCCAGCAAATATTGACAATATAAATGATAATAAAAAGTGTAATATCTTTAACAGTAGTATTATTAGGAGCCGAAGATTATATTATATAAAAAATTTATATATTGAGTGATAAAATACTTTATACTAATATGAAATTGACCATTTCATAGTATAACACCCCGCAAAATATAACTTTTATTTAATTAGCTAAGATAAAACATTCATACACGTACAGTAATTCCTAGTTAACAAGCATCAAAATACAAAATCATGTTAAACTGTCATTTTAAAACACGTTTACAAAATCATATACAAATTTTTCAAAATAAAGCACTATTCCTATAACTATCAGCATCATTCGCTCAAGTGATCCTCCACAAATCCATCTGCAGCACCATCTGCTCCCGTGTCAAAAACACGATCATCAGAGACAGATATGAAAACACAAGCACAATAAAATAAAGGGTAACCTAACCAATTTTAAGCAATTCTAAGTTATTAAATCAAATGTCAAGTTTAATACAATACAATCATCTCAGAATCATTCATCTCAGTCAATTAAATGAAATCATTACAATAACAAGACACTGACACAATATAGACTTAACTCTACTTCCGAAAGACTCGTGCATTGAATAGATCCCGAGATATGCATTTGTCATACATCTCCAAACTGTGAATCCACACAGTCCCCACACAAATGAATCATCAATCAATCATGTATGACAGGGTTAGTCCCCCTGAGACTTTCCTGACCAGCTATATTTCAACCTGGAGTCACCCAATTCAGACCTCCTTCAACTCTTACCACCTAATAATGATCATCTATTTGATTTCTGTTACTAGTAGAGTCAGGATATCAATAGTTATTGATCAGATCCTTAGATAATGCACTTCCTAATTAACCCAGACACGAGTGTTTTATTTCCTGAAAATACTATGCCTAGTCTTTTACCAACTTTATCAACACTTTTAACAATATAAATCTCTACTCATGCATTCACTCACTTTTCAATCTCAATCTCAACTTCAATCTCAACATTTAAAGAAATCACTAAACCATCAATATAATTAAACTTAGATTATCAATTTATCTATTTTATTAAATTCATATATTGCATTACCAAAGAATCAAACCATCCAAAACAGAAAGCCCCGCCAAAAAAAAAAAAATTTGGTTTAGCTTGAGCGAAAATTTCTAGCTTAAGTGAGAATCCCTCTCACTTGAGCGAAAATCTTCTCGCTTGAGCGAGATTAGTCCAGATAGCATCCCAGTTTCAAGGACATTCTCGCCTAGGCAAAATCATTCTTGCCTGGGCGAGAAGACTTCCTCGCCTGGGCGAAACTGGACCCAAGAGCACATCTCAGATCTTCAAGTAAACTCGCTTAGGCGAGAATGCTTAGCTTGGACGAGTTATGCAGAAAACAGAGAATTCACAGATGAATCTAACAGTTCCTACTACCTCAGAGCTACATGCATGCCTCTGATGACTAAAATAATAAGAATCAACATGTTTATACAATAAATGGTCTACCTTAACACAGAATACCAACTCAACAAATCAACATCCCATTAAGTTCACACAACTTCTCATACATGCAACAATCAAATCAACATTAATCTAATAATTCAGACCTGTAGAAAACTTTACCAAATACAAATTGTATAGCTACTACAATCACTAACTTTTCAATCCAAAGCTTAAATTTATAAACCAGACAAGCACAAATTTCAGGTTAGCTTCCCTTACCTTAATCGCAGTGAAAGTTCTCTCTAACACTCCCAAAAACTTAAGATCCTCAAGAACTCGAATATGCACCAAAGGACCTCTAATCAACAATCAGACTAACACACTAGAAAACTAAGCTCAAAGAAGCACCGTATGATGGCTCAGAGACCACATGCAAGCTCAGTAAACAGAGAAAAAATGAAAACCTAAAATTGGCTCTAAGGGAAGGGGACAGAAAATGAAATTACTCTAACGGAGATTCTAATCGGATAGACTTGCTATGTTCTTTACCACGAGTCCAATGGTGGACTCTGCTCAAGAAACTTATGAAAGAGGAATGCAGAGGGTTAGAGAGAAGTCAGAAGAAAGTAATTTATTCGGCAATTGCTTCCTGCATCTCACATTTGCTTCCTATACCCATCATTTTTGAAAATGACAGTTTTAACCTTAATAATTTATTGAAAGAAAGGAGGAGGATGGTGTGGGATAACTGTTCCGACTTCGTAGGTGGTTTGGTCTCTGGTGATGTGGTGTAGATTTCTCCGTTGAAGACTGTTGTTGGTGATTGAAGGTAAGTGATGGTGAGTGGGTTTTTATATTAATATTGGTGAGTGTAAAAGTGGAATAAGTGATTTGCAGAAATTAAATTTCCGAAAATACTTTCCGAAAACAAATTCCGTCAGCTTATGGGTTGTGGCAAATGAGTTACGAAAAATTAATTTCATAACAAATTTTTGAATTACGGAAAAAGCTTTTCAGAAAAAGCTTTCCGAAAGAAGCTGGTTTGAATTTATGTTAAAGGAAAATAATTTCCAGATTTATTTTGGAAATTATATTTTGAAAATATTTTTTATATTCCGGAAGTTGTTTTCCGGAAGGGATTTTATGCATTTAGACTTAAACTGCATGTTCATCCATGCGTAAAGATCGCGATTGCAGCTTCTGTCGAGGTGTAGTTGCCCGAGACTGCGAGTCAGGGCACGCTAGTCCTTTCATATATTTGATGGGTGCAGGAAGCAAATGTAGGGTGCAGTGCAGGATGCCGGGTATTTATTGTATTTTTAGTGGGCTTTATGGTTTAGCAGTAGGTATTTCTTCTTGTACCTCCATATTTTTATTCTGTACTCCAAAATATAGAAATTTTTGCTTTCTCCTTCCTGAAACTCGTTTATCCAATCCAAAAATACTTTTGAATTTTACAATTTATAGATCATTTTCGGGTTTTAAATATTACACAGTCCATAATTCATATATACATAAGTTAAAAATAATTTTCTAATTATGCAATTGGAAAGCTTATAACTTCTGAATTTTCTATTTCAGAAATCCTCACCAGCACCCCCTCACTCCTTCCATATTGTCCTTCGAAAATCGTGATTTGAATTTCGTTTTGAGGACTCTTGTATATGGCGATCATCATCTGGGTGTCTCTTTCTACAGTAATATATGATGTTAAAGAGGCAATGAAATTTATATTATTAGTAGATTCATGGGTGAAACAGTGACATTAACACTTCTAAGTGCTTCTAAGAAAAATCACCCAGACATGAAATTGTCTTTAGATGAAAGTATGAACTACCTCTACCATGCCAATGAGAACCACCATGGCCATGACCTCCACCGTGTTTACCATCTAAAAAAGTAAAATTGTTAGAAGATTTAATTCACATGAATAAAAAGGCATACTAATATGGAAGGAGATGAGGAAGTTGAAATGAGAGGTCAGAAATTATTTTCTATTTTTGGATGGTATAAATCTTAAATCCTAATCCCTATAAATTCTAAAATCATTTTAATTGTATAATTCCAAAGTTATTTGAATTGTATAATTTAGAAATTTTTTTAAAGTTTACAATTTAAAAGACCCTTTTAACTATTGACTTACATAATTTGATAAGGATAAAGCGAAAATTTTTATATTTATAAAAGTGTAAAAAAAAGTATGGAGATGCGGAAAACTTGACCCGTTTATGAAAAAACGGGTTGCTCATGCTCCTCTTTGTTTGTTATCCAAAGTCATAGTTCATGATTTTACCCTACATACACGTACTAAACATTAATCGCTGGATTAAGACCATATTTCAGAAGTTTAGCATCATGTAACAGTGTGATATGACACAGAGTTCTTTCCTACTTAACCCACAGACAAGCTCAACATGCTTTTTTTGTCAAAGACATATGAAACGTCACAATAATCTAGAATTTAATGTTTGATGGATATTACCTTGGAATTTTTTATAGATATGGTACAAAATTTTTATGAAAATGAATAAATCGTACTCTGTAAAATGACTTTGGGAATAAAAGAAATGTGTGGTGAAGATGACTTTAACATAAGAAAATCACACATTTAAGTATGACTTTAAGTTAAAATATTATTTTTTTAAATAAACATGTGTTGCATGTGACGGCTTCAGTATAATATAACTTTTTTTAAGTTGTGTATAATGGTATGACTTACTTTTTAATTTTTGGAATTTTTTTATGAATTCATTTTTTTTAATTTTTTTGATTTTTTTTTAAATTGAACGGAAGTCGTGCCTTTCTGTATAACTTTTTCAAATTTGATTTTTTCTTCTATGTTTTTTATATGGGTTAAGAAATCATGAGATGGGTCAGGTTTTGATTTGGGGATTTTTTTAATTAGACAGTCTAGTCTATTTTACTTAATATTACATTGTCTAGTTTATTTATTTACACTATATTATCTAGTCGGTTTATCTATTCTAGATCATCTAGTTTGCTTAATCTGTTTTTATACACTAGATCATTTAGTCTATTTGAGTACGTTAGACCATCTAATATGTTTGTGTATACTAGATTATATAATTTGTTTGTTTAACTAGACCGTCTAGCTTTTTGTATACACTAAACTGTCTAGTCTGTTTCTGTATATTAGATTGTCCAGTCTGTTTGTTTAAAACTAGATTGTCTAGTCAATTTGTGTACACTAAACTTTTAGTTTGTTTGTGTATACTAGACCGTCTAGTCTTTTAGTTTACACTAGACCGTCTAGTCTATTTATTTAACACTAGGTTGTCTAGTATGTTTGTTTAACAATATACCATCTAGTTTGTTTGTCTACAATATACTCTTTAATTCGTTCGTCTACAATAAATCATCTTATGTATGCAAACAAACTAAATAATTTAAAATAAACAAATAGACTAGACGGTTGGAGTAAACAAATAAACTAAACAATCTAGTTTAAACAAACAAACTAGATAATCTAATATTAAATAAAATAGAATAGACAATCGAGTATAAATGAACAAATTATAATAGAAAAAATTCCCTAAAGTAAAATCATGGCACAACCCATAACTTCTTCTTAATCCATATAAAAAAACATAAAAAAAAAAGTCAAATATGTAGAAGGAAGACGTAATTTTAGATAATTTGTTTTTTACATAGAAGTTTTTTTTTTAAAAAAGAATAAAAATTATAAACATATTTTATGGAAAAATGCAGACAGCATAATAAAGTTGAGAATCCACCGGCAAAGTGCCTTGGCTTAAGTGGACATCCTTTGCCTCTAATCATTTATATATGTTTTAATTTGAAGGGGTTTGTCCGTAAAAAATATGAAGAATTATTAACATTATTTTTCATAAATAAGAAATTTATTTATAGACTTTTTTATATATTTTTTTCAATTTAACTTTTATAAAATAAATTCAGTTTATAAAAAATTTATTTCATGTTAATTTTCTTTCTAGATGTGCTTTTAAGAAACTCGTCTCCTCACATATTTTTGTTTTCTAACTTTGTAAAGGTGAGTTGTGACTTCTTCCTATCTCTATTAATTAGCAGTAGTTGTTCCCCCACATGTTTTCTCTTTCTATTTTCCATTCTCGACTGTTTCATAACCTTAACTTACCACACATACACTAGTTTTTATTGCGATGAGAAAGTATTATGGAGGATCTATTTTAGATATGCTAAGTTTGGATTGGAGATTTTATAAGCCTAAATTATCATCTTTGTTTGAGCTTACATACTTAATTGAGGAAGTGAAATAAATAAGAGAAAGGAGATAATTATTCTCAATAATTGTATTTTTACTGTTATAAGTATGTAGTAAGGAATTTATTTATTTTTCTTTCTATTTCTCTCCTCTCACATTGTTATTTGGTTGAGCTAGTTGTTACCCTAGTAATTAAGTAGGTTTTAGTTTGTATTGGTACAATACATTTCCCTTTGCATAGCTATTGCTGGAGACACTACTAGTAATGACGTCATGTAAGACAAAGAATACCAGAAGGCTCGTTTTGCAAAAAGTGTTAGGCTTTAATGGTATCTTTGTCGTAAGAAGTTCGTGTTCAGTGTAAGACCACATGCATACCCTCATACTTTAATCGTAGATGTTTCTTCCCTTCTTCTTTTGCCACACGCATTCACTTCACAAAACACATATTATTCATTTCTTTTATGGAAAAAAATCGCTGGATATTATCTCCCTTTTTTATCCCTGATTTTCTATGCATAACCATCTCTTACCAAAAAAATAATATTTACAAGAAGAAAAATTGTTAGATAATTCAAAATTATCACACCTGTCAATCTCTATATGAGATGTAAATGAATGTTACTAATTTTTTCAAATAGAAAAATTTTAAACATATGCATGTAAAAAACTAATCAGATTTACATAAACACACAGTGATCCCAGGTCAATCTTTTAACAGAGATGCAGCAATCCTTAAAATAATTCGAGAATCCTGTCTTATATTAAGCATGACGGGGTGTTGGTGTAATTTGCTTAAAAACAAAGAAAATGTGCATATATATAGTGTGGTTGATGACAAAATACTTCTTTCACATGTCCTTTATATTTTCTATCTCATGAACAAGTATAGTTGCGAGTATAAATAAATGCCTACATCCAAATCCAGATACCTAGCATTGAATTTTTAAAATTTATCACGTTTTATTCGAGATAAAGAAATAGATAATATTTGTGCAATGATAATCCAATGCAAATGTTTCCCAATTACCATTTTTTTTAGTTCAAGCTTCCTTTTTCCTTCTATTTTCGATTAGCTTTTCTCCTCTAATTTTCTTACAAGTCTAAAATCCTTGTCCAAATATACAATGAATCGTCTAGCAACAAGTTGAAACTGCAATTCAAAACCAATCACATGAATGCAAAGATGCTTATAGTGTGCTACAAACTAACACAGATGCATAATAGATAATCAATAACTGAACTCTGGCATCTGATGCATGCATAAAATTCATAATCAACAAAGTCAATGCTTACACTGAAGCATGAGTCCTCATAAGTTATACTAAATATAAAGTTAAACACATGACCTAGAATACCTTGTGATTTGCGAGTGATTCAAACTTGCTAATTAATCCTAATTAATAACCCTTCCACGACCTAGCTTGTTTCTCCCAAGATTCCTTTCAACGCTCAGAACTCAAAAGCAAGTGTCATATATAACAAGAATATGTCAAAGATCATCATCATCCGTCACCTTAAGTCCCAAATACCAAGGCCTTCTTTTGCCACCATCACACTCATCCACTGTCCTTCTCAGAGAGATGCTGATCTCATCCCATATTTGCTTGCACTCACTTCCACTCCTATCAAACCCCAAACAACCCAGTTTTGCTGATATTTCATCCCAAAGCCCATTCTCCAAGTACCCATTTTCTCTGAATCGTTGCTCAAAACCAGTCCTTAGCTGTATCAAATTTGAAATCTCCATTTCTGTCCACCTACTGCCACCTCTTTGATCCACACCCTCCGAGGGAAATTCACTGCTGTCAATCTTTCCTTGGCCCTTGTTCTTATTTGCTGCTTCTTCAACCATTGCTTCATCCAGGGGCAATGCTTCAAGTCCTATCCCCACGTGCTTCCTCACAACCTCTATCAATGCAGCATCTCTTGCTTCAACCCATGCTTTCTCTTTAGCCCACAGTTCATGCACCTGCTGGTCAAACCACATTGACTCTTTCCTCTTCCTTTCCTCCTCCTTAGATGTCATCTCTTGCTCTCTTTGCTCCACAACGCTCAACATTCTCTCCATCCAAGCATCTTGAGTCTCTATGATCTTCCTCATGTGGGCATCCACAATCTCCTCCACCTTGGCTCTCCAGCTTTTTCTTAACCTCCTATGATCACTGTGCCTTTGATCCAACGCCTTCTGCTTCTCCCTTGACTGCCTCATCATGAATGCAATGGCTGAAAGATCCTCCTCGTTGTTTTCAGACGAGGATGTCTCGAATTCAGATGAGGTTGAGATGCTGTGGCTCTCTGAGCACTTGGGGTTGTTATTAGATTCGCCATTGTGGTCTTGGTTGATTGTGAAGGTAGGTGCTTGAATATTAGCATTGTTTCCACCAGCACGATGGGCTTTTTCTGAAGTTGAGGCATGATTTGTGTTTGCTTGGTCTCCACATATTGCTTCAAGCTGCCTGAAGAACCTGTAGTGCTTCCCATCTTGTCTACTGGCTTTACCTTCCTTCGTCTTCTTGTAATATTTGTACAAATTCTCAAACTTCTCTTTGCATTTCTTTCCACTTCTTTGGTACCCAAATTCCTCAGCCATTATCCTAAACACGTGGATCATACAGTACAGCTATTAATTATCACGCACATTAAAAATGTAAGTGGAGATTAGTTAGCATATTAATCTTATCTGGGTGAGAGAAATAGGACAATCTTATCTGGTTGAAAAACCGTACTAATTATAAATGGTAACACCACATAAGTTTTTCTTTTTTAGACTTGCATGCAAAGAATTAACATTCTTAATTATAAATCCATTTAAGATTTCTCCATTAAGCGTACTTATGTTTCTCATTCTGTCTTCTTTATATTGGTATATTAAGGATGTGTGGTGAAGGATTAAAATAATAGAAACATTCTCTCTTCATTAAAGATGTCAGAAACAGCAATACAATTATCCGAGTTCAATCAACAAAATAAACTCCAATATATAGCCCTAACTAGCTGAGCAAGTTGCTGGCTAGGTCTAAATAGTACTAAAAACAAAGACAGGCTTTCAGGGTGCTGAAAATCCTTGCACCCATAATTATTTACTCACAGAAAAACCAGTGCAAGTATACACATTGAGTCAGTGGACTTCTTGGACAAAACTAGAAATAGATAACAAAAGCCACATGGATCTCTCAGTTATCTGTAAGTAATGGCCTGTCATTTTCAAATGCAAAGAGGAAATTAGCCTCCCACCCCCCAAAAATTGTAAACCACCAAGAGAAAAAGATAAGACAGAAAGAACAACTATATCTCTTCACTCCTCACTCCTCAACATTACTATACATTTCCCCATCTCGTTCTGAGTCTGAAAACAAAACAGAAAGCAAAAACAGTGGTTTTCTTCCTTTTTTCAGAAGTTTAGTATATACATATACCTAGAAATCTCATTCCACAAGGGTGCTTTCTGATTATTCTCTCTGAACTTGCAATCAAGACGAGATCTGATCTCTAGAAGCGAAAGGGTCTCCTGTCTAGGCCACCTGTTGTTCCCGGAATCAAACCCAAACCACCCTTTCTCTGCACTCTCCATGCTGCAGAATGCATGATCCGAGACTGCAGCAGTGGCAGTGTTGGTAGGGTTGACACCGGAAGAAGAGGAATAGTCATGATGATGAGCAAAGTGAGTGAAGGCACGAGGGAAGAAAACGTCCCCAACCATGTTGGGGTCATAGGTGTTGGGTGGAGCTGTGGTAGCAGCAACAGCACTGAGACCATGGTGAAGGCACAGTGGCTCAAGTAGGTGCGTGTTTGAAGGGTTCAAATGGGTTCTGGGTGGCATAAAACGCCGGAGATCCTCCGGCAACCCATATGGGTCACCCATGTTCACTGAAGAAGACAGTGAGAGAGAGAAAAGCAAAAGGAAAACAAAAAACAAAGTGTACAGAAGACACAGCAGGATGAGAGACGGGTCTCACTTCCTTCTATCATACAGCAAGTAACACTTTTTATTTATTTTTCATTTACCTTTTCACCCTCTATTTCATCTTTCACAAATTTTGACGGCAGACACGTTACTCCCTCACCATCACCTAAACAAAAATAATAAATACACCTTCAGAATACTGTATGTATATATTATGCAATTGAAAAAATATAGATATTTATTAAGTGTTTGAAATGAGTTGTTAGTGGAAGAATAATGTTTAAGTGGTTATGAGAATTAAAGTGTGGATTTTACATGGTTATGAAGTATTGACAGGTATTTTTACACTGAAGGAGAGGGGAAATGAGATGAAAAGTAAGTAATGTGACGTAAAAAAAATGAGAAAAAAAGATGAAAAAGAGAGTGCACAGCAATAACATGAGTATTAATTGTGAAGGACGAAATGGACGTTGATTGTTTTAGTAACTTATTATTATTATTTGAGAAGAGGGGACAGGATCCGAGTCTACCGCAACTCTTAAAAGTTAGACTCACTCTGACTCAGACCATGAGAGAAAGAGAGAGAGAGAAGGTAATTAAAAGAAGGTGATTTAAATAGTAAAGATTGATGTACTTGGTAGGGAAAGTGTAAATTATAGGTTCCTCTTAGAGCCATGCTTTCTTCTTCCATACCTAGGAGATATAAAAGTACCATCATCAAATGGTTTTCCTTATTCATCAAGTTGTAGAGAGACAAAGAATTGCTGTTAAATTCTCTTCTCTTACTGTTAACCAAAAATATTATTTGAGGCAGTGAGAGAGAGACAAATGGCAGAGGATGAGACGATGAGTGGTGACGGATGCACAGTTCTTCAGACTTAACCTTTTCATTACTTTTCTTGCTTTTTAGCAGCAGCAGCATCTTTGTGGAGGCTGCCATAACTTAGCTTAAAGCCAACACACCTTTCTTAGTCATTCCAGTTTGGTGAAGGTGAACGTGAACCTTCTCCCCTTTCTTTTCTATCTCTAACATCATCTTCATTTCTTTAAACCAAAATTCCTTGTAATAAAGTAACTCAACAACTATAAAAATATTTACCAGGGACTGCACCTCATGCTGTGTAACTCACAGGTAAAAGTCTGCATGTATAAAACAATCTTATTGGTAAAGAGTTTCAATAATTAATACATAACATGTGTGTCTGTTTGTTGGGTTCTTTTAACTTGTTTTTCTGGTATGAAATTAGTTCTATAATATTGTAGCAGTTTGAGTGACATCTACTAAGGAATATCTTGGATATATGTGCTTATTATAAAAAAAAAAAAATAGGTCTATGATTGTGTAAATAAATATAATATAAATAATTAAAAAGTAGTGCTTATGGAGTTTATTTCATAATTTTTAGAATTATATACCCTTAAAGATAATGTCTGTCTAAATTATATATTTATAAATAAGCAGTGTGCTATATAGTGATACTAGTATGTATCCATATCAATCAACTTTAGTTATTATCATCAATAAAGATGTTCTGAGAAGTCAACTTATAATTGAGCTAAAGACTCAATCACAAGAATTTCCAAAATACACTGCACTGTTGGATGGCACTATATTTTACTTTTGAGTGTTGATACTTTCAGAATCACTGTTCATTTTATATATCTATATTACAATTGTATATTATTATTATTATTTTATTATTATAGAATAATTTATTAGAAAAGTTAATTGTTAAATAGGTGTATTGAATGAATAATGGTGTCAAGAATATTTTCAGGGAACAGGAAGGAAGGGAAAAAAATTATTCTCCCAAATGTATGCAGCTAAAATTTATAATAATCATCAAATACATGGATAATAATTATGGATTAAATAAGTTAAAAATATATAATTCAAATTATTTATATTTATTATAATTATAACTATATAAAAATAATAATAATCATACTTGATGCATAATCTAAAATGATAATTTTAGAATAGGTAAATCCTTATTTGAAATACACAAATATTATCATTATATTAACACTTATTGCATTTTTATTAATGAAAAAACTGGAAGAAGAGTAGGATAAAAGAAAATTTTAATTTTCTTAAATTTATATGTCAACATTGTAGATTTTCCATTATTTAACCTTTTTATTAAAAATAATAATAATTGAATGATTGCAAAACAGACAAAGTAACCTCAGTTATATAAATTAGAGACATTTTCATTCAAATTGGAACTACTATATATAAATAAAGATGTCACCATATACATTCCTTCTTTAACCAAATATAGAAAGACACAGGTAGATTTTATCTTAGGGAAGGAAGAGAGAAAAAAGAAAAAGAAAAAAGTAATGTACAAATATGAAAATCACTAAAATATTTAGCCTAATATTGGTAAAAGAGTGTATTACTTATAATTTTAATGTAAATGAAATAAATAAAAAAATGTGCATATATTTATTAATATTAAGTTTTTAAATTCTTTCTAATTTTTAGTATTTTTAACTGAATTAAATTAAAGTAGTCAATTGATTATTTAAACTTTTATATTTTTTAATTATTTTTTTTAGATGAGTGATGTGATTATTATCTGACCATCGTCCTTACCTATAATCTAGCACATTTTAATGAAAATAATAAAATTATTTTATTTTATATTAATAATAATATCAATATATATTAATCATAAAATTTCATATTTTTTATGCATAATAAGATAACAAGCACTTCATCCAATTAATAAAATAATAATAATAATTTAATTAAAAATATAAAAAATTTGAGTACTCAGGAGAATAAAAACTTTACAAAAATTAAGTTGAAAATATTCAATTTTATAATTAAACTTATTAATACTAAATAAATAATATAATATGATATTATAAAATTAAGAAGGAATAACTTTATATTTTCGTACTCTATATATTAACTATAACTGAATCAGATTCTTTTAGATATTGAAATATTTCTTTTACAGGAACATTTCAACGAAATATAAATACACTAAAACATGAGTGGGAGAATATAAAAGAAGGTATTACAAAAATGAATCTCGAAGCACATGCTAATGAGAATTTTCATATAGAAGTATATTCGTATTGGAAATGATATAACAGTAAAATTAAAAAAAATATCAATACAAAATATGACAACAATAATATCTTGTTTGGTGGAATTGAAAATCAAGAAAATTAAATCACAATGTTTAAAGGATATAAAAAGAAGGGGAAAATATATTTTTCATGAATTGATCATTTTTTTTTTTGCTTAGTATGATAGAAGAAAAAAATACACAACAATTTTGTTTCTATTTTTGAATTTTAAGCAGTTCTGCTAAGTGACTTGTTAATTGCTCACATAGATTATTTGACCTGAAATTAAAGTGACCTTGTTTCTGCTTTTCAAACAAAAGGTTTCACAAATTCTTAGTACACAAACTTTTTATCATTTTTTAATATATTAACTAGAGTTTAACTGGTCTTGGTACTTCACAATTATTTTTTTAATTATCATCATTAAATGATGATATAAAATTAATTCTAATAATATTTATTATAGTAGTTAATTTTGTTTGAAGATTTTATCTTGTAAAAATTACTTAATAAAAGTTTTCATTAAAATTAAAAATTCAAAAAACTAAAAACAACCAAAAATACAAAAGATAAAATATTAAATTATTTAATCAAAATAATATTCTTCTAGTCTTTCTTGTTTATATTGTAAAGTCATTTTCACGCGTAGGGAATCTTCTTTTTCTGATTCCCTCTCCTTGTCATCTTCAATTCATTTTACTTTCCTGCACCATGCAATCATGAAATAATACAATGCTTATATATATATATATATATATATATATATATATATATATATATATATATATATATATATATATATATTCCAAAATTTATGTTTTTTTTTTTTTAATTTGACCTAACTTTTTAATCTCTCTCCACCAGAAATAGTATAACAACCTCTATCCATTTTCAGGATTTTATATTCATTAGTCTTATTTATATGTGAATTCAGCATAATTTAATTATGTAAGCATATTTTGGTTAATAAATATTGCTAATCTTCAAAAGTATGAACTACTCTTTTTTATTTTGATTATCTTGGTAGCTTTTTTTCTGTTTAAATATTTTGATAAGAAATATATAAAGATAAAAAGGTTTTATAATTATTCCAAATAATATTTATTTTTTTTGCGTACAATATAAGAACACACGTCATACTTCTACAAATTTTAGAATCCTGAAATGAAGTTTATTTTTACACCTTTAAATGTATGTTTAGAACAAAACAGAGAAAAATATTTTGAGAGGCCAAAATTAAAATTTACAAACTTCACAATGATATAAAAAACAGATATTATTGTTAGAAAGATATGAGGAGAAAAATATATGGGAGAGACAAACAAAATATCCACATAAAAGAATAAAATAATTTTTATGAAGAGTTTTTCTTTTTTAATTTTTTAAAAATTAAAAATATATTTAAGTGAAAATAAATCTTTCAATTACAGTTTTTAATCGTATAAATATCAATTACAATTTTTAAACATATAAATAATTTATCCAGGTGAGATTGTTATAATTTAAGTTACTTGGTAGATTTTTGAACTAGCAGGAAATATCCAATAGATCTGTCACTATTTTTTTATTATAATTCGATCACCAGTAAGTCTTTGGGTTACTTTTAAAAACCACGAGACTCAATTAAAAAAAAATAGCGATAAATTATTTAATTAAAAAAAAGTCTAAAGACCCATTTGAAAATTTACAAATAATTAAAAACTAATTCAATAATTGAACCTATAATTTATTATATCTTTGAAGTTAATCTACCAAAATTATAGTTGAATTAAAAAATAGCAAATATTGTTACATTCTCATCTGTACCTACAAGAAAATTGGAATTAACGTTGCTCAAAACTTGAAGCATATAAGTGACGTTATTAGAGTCTGTCTTGAATAGGTTAAAGAATGGATTTTTTATGAATTGACTTTATGATCTTTATGTCAGTTTTTATAACGGTACTTTAAGTATAAGGAAGATTAACATTATATATTAAATTTTAATTAATTACCAGAATGTTTTATGTCAATTTGATTGGATTCAAAAATTATAACATGAATAAATAGTATTGAGTTAGCTGACGTTACATAAAAAATATTTTTAAAATTTATTTAATTTATATCAGTTTGGTTAACGTTAATAATAATCATTTAAAAAAAATCTAAGAACACCTTTATGTCCAATAAAATAAAAAATAAAAATATAATTAATGAATGAAATAAATATAGAAACAAAATTTTTGAAGAATTCAACTGACTTTAACATATATTCTTTTACCAGAAAAATAAAAATAATGCATATTAAATAATATAATAATATAATTATTGTGGTAGTGAATAAACATATTTAATGTTATTAGAGTTAGCTATTTTTTAAAATATTTTTTTATATATTAACATTTGGTTAATCGTAAATCTTTCATAATATAACATTAAAATTTATAATAATTTCATACATTATATATTATTAAAAAATTATAAATATTTTATTTGGTATTATAGTTTATTTAACTTCATATATGGACCAATACTAAATTTTATTAGTATAATATTTCTATTCAAAATATAGGAAATGAAAAGATATTTCAACACCACATAAAGAATAAATAAATAATATTTTAGGTAGACGTGTCTATAATTATTTCAAATACTAATATGATAAATTGAAACATTGTATTGAAATTTATACTCATATTTATCCCTTTCAAATATAGGAAATGAAAAGAAGATATTTCAACATCACGTAATGAATAAATAAATAAATAATATTTTATATAGATGTGTCTATAATTGTTCCAAATACTAATATGATAAATTGAAACATTGTACTGAAGTTTATGCTCATATTTATCCCTTTCAAATATAGGAAATGAAAAGAAGATATTTCAACATCACGTAATGAATAAATAAATAAATAATATTTTAGATAGATGTGTCTATAATTGTTCCAAATACTAATATAATAAATTGAAACATCCTATTAATGTTTATGCTCATATTTATCCCTTTCACTTACATTTGTTTACATGTTAACAAAAATAGTTAATATTTAAAAATAGTTAATATTTGTTTACATTTGTTTACATGTGAACAAACATATTTTGACTCAGTAATGTGAAACTTCCAATGGTGTCTTAATACTAAAATCTTATTTAAGCAAATATGAACGTAGTAGAAACCAATTATGTAATTGTCACTCACATATTCCGTTATAAATTCAATTCTCACTAATTATTCAATTTCAAAAGTTAAGGAGAATTAAAATTTGTAGAGTGAAATAAAATTTGCTAAACGAAACTCAGAAAATTCTTACGAAAAAAAACTTATTTCAACACATCCTCAAGACTGTTGGGCGATTTTGAGATTCATTAAGTAGATTATATAGAAAAAAAAGGTACATTTATATAAAGTTACAAAATTAACACCACCTCAAATTCGACAAATCTAATTATTTCATCAATATACAAAACATTGAAATGCTGAATTCAACTACCAGATATTATGCAAAAATGTATATAACTCCCTTTAATTATTTAATTATCTCAAATCCCATTAACCATGCCATTTCATCTTAATTACTTGCAGTATAATGATGTTTTGAAGACCCAAGATCAAAAAGTGTTTGGATATTTACCTGTGCAAAAGGTTATATTGGTTGGTGTGTGCCCAATGTGAAGGTGGGAGGCAATTAAAGAGTATTTAAGAAAATAATTTAATTAAGCACTTGTTGAATTAACATGTAGAGATTGTTTATTTATTTTGATATAAATAATTTGATTTTTTGTGATTTGTCTTATCTCTTGCAAAGGGGTTGGGGGGCCACAATCGGGAATCGTGGCTGCTGAAGGCATTTACATGGAATAGACTACGTACCTAATATTTGACTTCTCTCTTCACCACTCTTCATCATCGCATGACTCAAACTTCGAAGCATTTCTAATGTTCTTCACTTATTGTTGACAGTCCCTCTGCTATTCACCACCCCCTTTGCCAATAATAATCATGCACTTTTCAACCTTTTTTCTTCTTCTAAAACACAAATATTATAATACAAAAAGAGGAATCACCTTATTTTAAAACCTTTTTAATTTAATGCTTCTGTTCCCAAATAAATCCGCTGAATTATTGATTTTGATATAATATATTCATTATTCGACATTCATATTTCTTTATAGATCTGGGGAAAGCAAATTTTATCTTTTTGAAAAAATATTTCAACGCCATTGAAGAATTTTGCTCAACTAGAGTCGTCCTTGAGCAAAACAGAAAACAGAATTGGGATAGAAACCATCCAAACATTAGTGCAAAATTTTGATATTACCATTAACAATGATTTTAAAGTTGCAATGGTAAAACAAACGCAATGACAATGTATTTACCATGTTTATTCATCAAAACATAATTTCTTACAGTTTCAATTAAATTTCAACTCTCTCTCTCTCTCTCTCTCTCTCTCTCTCTCTCTCTATAT
>Ga0209489_102960_pt1 | contig 33771 bp, 12 predicted proteins | sample SiratrowhiteBW_FD_187527 | JGI IMG/M metagenome (GOLD analysis project Ga0209489, IMG submission 187527) | Root nodule microbial communities of legume samples collected from California, USA - Siratro white BW (SPAdes) (version 2) | ecosystem: Host-associated > Plants > Roots > Nodule | place...
TATATTAAAAAAAAAAAAAAACTAGGCTGCATCAACAAAATATATGAAATTTGTCCGTGTATTTTGAATTAAGAACCCCACATTGAGTAGGATGAGCAACTTAATGTGGCACTAAGGGCTAGAGGTTCTCCCACCTAATGGCCTAGTCCTTTTTGGGTTGGACTTTCCTATTGTGCTAAAGTCCTAACGGTCAAGGCAACCAAATCCCAGTGATTATGTCCAAGGCTTTTCTAGTTCATAATTCACTTCAACAAGATCATCTATCATGATTTAACTGATGCATGATAGAAGACCCTTTCATCGAAACAGTTTTTCATGTGTCACACCGCACCCCCGAGAAACATATGAAAGAGAGAAAAGAACACACCATTATAAAAAAAAAATGCACATAGAAAATATGAGATACAGTACAGGTGTATAAATCTATGAGAGCAAGAAAGCTTGCCCATACAATACCTCAGCCCATCTGGCATTGAACTGAACCATTAGTGATTGAGTCCAGAAATATAGAAAAACACAAATAGATAGGTTATGCAGAGAGCCTAAGCAGTGACATACAATGAATAACATAGACAAACAACAGTATCCTGCAATGACATACATCCCATGACATTGTGAACAAACAATGACTGATTTTACAGTAAACATGATCAGGACAAGTGAGATAAGCAGCTTTCCACTACCATTGCAAAACTTTGTCAGATAACATAGCAAATCAATTTATAAAAGAAATTGTAGGAAAGTACTCTAGCTTACCTGTGCAAACCGTTGCTTGAAATAATCAAAAAGCATGTGAGGTTTCTGAGACAATGCTGCCAGTGGAATATCATCTCCCATGCAAAATGTGGGCTCCTTTCCTTGAGAAGCCATACTTTCAATCACCATCTGGACATCTTCGCTAGAGTAGCCAAATGCCCTGGTGGTAGTACCAAAGATCAGGAAGAGTAACAGCAATATAGGAAGTTGTATTCTAAGCTTCAATAAAAAAGCAAACATTTTCTCATCAACATGTCATAGAACAGAAGCTTGTAGGACATTCAGCATTAGCTTATGGAAACTAGCCACAATCCACTAAAGTAGACCTTGATAAAACAAAAGACAGTAGCAACAACAATAATACCCACTAGGTGAGGTTTGCTGTATGAATTAGGTAATGCCATAACAATGCCCTATCAATAATAAGTCATGTCTTTAGACAAAAAACTGACTGCTAAGAGGTTTTCTCAGTCTCCCTCTGCTGCCAGAGAAGGGACTACCTGCATTTTGATCTACTCTCCTCACTAGGTATTCTATAAGTCTTCTCTATACATGTCTAAACCACCTAAGGTGGGTTTTTTTACCAATCGTGCTACCACATTTTTTTTCCTCCATTTCGTCCATTACTAATTATGTTTTGTCCAGTATACCCACTCATCAAAAGCAACATTCTCATGTTTGCATTATTAAGTTTCTTCTCTTTATGGCTTTTCATCACCCAACATTCAGTTCCATACAACATTGTTAGTCTCAGAAATGCAATAAAATTTTCTTCTAAACTTGAGAAGTACACCTTTTTGTCAGAGATAGCTCCCAAAACACCCCTCTCTTCCACCCATCCACTTGAATCCTGAGGTTTAAATCTCCCTCTATTTCTACATTGTTCTGTATAATGGGCCCCAAATACTTAAAACTGTGTAACTTCTGGTAAAGTATGTTTCCTAAATTTTACATTTTTAAATGTGAACCCACTGTCTTAATCTCTGCTGGATTACATTTTCTCAAATTCAAAAGTTTAATTCATGAACTTTATCCCCTTATAATTCGAGCAATTTTGTATATATCCCTTGTTCTTATAAATAGAGCTTAAGAACACTACTCCTCCACTCTTCCAACATTTTTTTCAACCACAATTCTGTAATCTAACTTTGTCGGCAAAACTAATAGATTTCTCACCCAAATCCTTCCATACCTCGATGAGTATGTATTTGATTCAACTACCTTTCTGTTTGGCATCTCTAATACTTGTTCTATTACCAAGACTTTACCTTCTTCATCCTTATTGCATCAAACATCAGCCAAGTCTCCTTTCTTTTCCGCATTAAGCATGCCTACAATTACCCCTCATATCTCTGGTGCCCAAGGATTGGCATGAGCCGTCAAATCTCTAGCTCACAGCCTTTTGGTATCTGTCTTAGCTACTACATTTCCCCCAATATTTTGCATTCATACACAAGGACAATGCCTCATGACAATTCCTGTTGACCTGGACTTTATCTAGCACACTTACATACCACCACCAAGACTCTTTACCCACAGGTCCTCAGCCTTTTTTATTCACCAAGAGTCTCTTTAGCCACCTTCCTGAATCCCTTTGGCCATCTTGTCCCATGTATAAGCACTTCCTAAGGCTTGCCCACACCATTCCAGACTCCTGTTTTCAGCTTTACAGGACACCAGTTGATCCTTAAAATATCTTCATCTTTCCTCCCAAATCTATTCTCAACTCTTACATCAATCACAAAGACGGCTTTGGGTTCAAGTTCTCAATCTTGAAAAAAAAAATTACACAGATCATTTTTCCTACATCCTAGGGAAGAGTATTTCACTCCAAAAGGAATGTATTTTATAGTTTATCTAGGAAAGATTCCTTAATTGTAGTCACCTTACATAAAACCCAAACGGTCCTCACCTTACAGGTCAATTGTGAGGCTTGGTTTAGCTCTAATCCCAAATTCTAAGAGTTTAAATCACAATTCATGGTCCTCATAAAGAGCAAGAAAATTAGAGAACCACATCACATAGAATGCTTAGCTATATCAGTGTGTAAAGCAATGGGTTTGATAGGATTTATAAATAGAGACACTTAAAAACAAGCATTTTGTCATCAAGGATAAAAACAAAGAGTATTATCTGCATAGAACTCTCACTGTTGGTTTCTTAATACTGCCTCATTGTCCATCACAGAGGTTGAAAGGAAGTTCCCAGGCTTCAAAGACCGCAAATTTTCCTTGACCCAGGTCCCATATGGGTTTGATAAGGCTACTCGTTTTTTAACCTCCGTATTCTCATAGACCTATCACAAAAAACATTTGAAATGTAAAATAATGCTAGAAGAAAGTATATACTACTTTTTACAGCAAACAAAACATTAACTATTTAAAATATTACTATAAGAACACAGCGATGTGCAACCACAATTTCAAATTCATAGACCATGATCCCCCACCCCATATATTATTACATTATCATAAATGATGTAAAATTGTAAATTGATTATATTAATCAATGAGCTATATATCAGTATTACAAAATGATGTTATTGAAGTTTTAATAGGTAGAATGATCGAAAACCCTGATACAATGATTTTATCATGTAAAGTTCAAAGATACAAAAAAGAATACTAAAACTTTGTTTACAGAAAACTATATATAGCAAAACTCAGTTACAAGACAATTTAGTTATAACTAACTAAAACAGCTATACTAAAAACATAGGAAACAAACTATAGTAAGTGTCTCACAAACAGTTTCACTAAAACAGAACAGCAACTGACAGTTGTAACAACGTAACCAACCAATAACATTGTAAAACAGAAGATACACTCACATGGAATTTCTTGAAAACTTGTAAAACTTTAATTCATTTGCTTTGACAGTAAATTCTTAAATCTCTTATACGACTGAATGTCATATGTAGTCTTAACAATAGAATAAAAATCAAGAAATTAAGTGTAAGCATCCAAGTGGGATGCTACGACTGCATTAGCATGTCCATTCCAATAAAATTTGGGAGAAAAACATCAGAACAGAACATATATATTCAACAGATGGTGTCAGCAGGAGAAAGAATGAGGACCTACTACACACCAAAAATAAAGAATGAAGCACTTGTATGAGTAACAGAATAAAGGCCAATCAAGGACGCAAACCTTTCCCAAGACTTCCATTAGAACTAAAGGAATAGAGGATATGCAAACAATTGACAGAACAAAGTGCAACCAAAAAGAGAAGAGGGTGGATTGGGGATTTAACTAAACCATTAATTATAAAATCAACAATTGAGATTGTAATTAACTTTAGAGTTGGTTATAGTTACATACATATATACAAATATATATATATATATATCTATATATATATATATATATATATATATATAAAAATATATATATATATATATATATATATATATATATATATATATATATATATACACACACACACTACGACTTTAGCTGCAATGGTTACCCAAAAAGCAGCTCTGTAGTTTGTATCCTATAGCATCCCAAGGTGGGGAAGCTATGAATAAGTATATTCTTGACTATGTTATTCCTATTCTTTTATCGGGCTGCAAACCCCGAGGATTTTTGTCAAATATACTGGAAATAATAATAGTTAATGCATTTAGTCAGGAAATAGACTAATATCTAGGGAATAGACTCCACTGTAGGAGTGTGTGTCTCTGTTTGTATTTCACATTGATGATGTGCAGAACGAGTGGACTACTATGTTCTCTTGAATAAGTGTTTTCATTTAAAGTTCTCTCTTTCTCTCTAAGCTCTGCCCCTCTAAATTCAACAGAATAAGGAGAAGAAAATTAGGTTCATTTCAGAATCAATAGAAAAGGCAAAGGAAGGTGATTTGATGAATGACTTTATGTCTGTTGGAACACGGAACATTGCATCAACTAAAAGAAAATTTCTAAGTTGGAAAATTATTTAAATCAATATTAATAATGCAAGAACAAGCAGACACCAGAAGAAAATATAACAAGTTCAGGAGCAGACCAAGTAAAGTAAGAAAACACTGCAGTACAAACCTGACCACCAAGTAAATCAACCGTTATCATCATGCCTGGACCTAAGCGGCCTTTCAAGATAACCTTTGATTCATCCACTGGCACAACACCAACCTAAAAGTGAATGACACAAGGAAAAATATCTTAAATACAATAATTGAAAGTCATGAAACAAGTTATGGCTTCAGAACTGTGATTGTGCAACTGCACATAAGTTCAGGAGATGCCAATTTTCAAATAAATGTTTTAAACAGACCAAATTGTTTTATATTTATCATTATCTTTAAGGTAGAGTCATATAATAAAGTTAAAACATCAAAGGCAAAGCAAGATCATATTCACCAGATGTGCACAATGAAAAGAATAGAAGAAAGGTCAGATACTAACATCTGAAATACTGTTCATCTCTGTTTAATCTAAATAGTTAATGTGGTATTACTTGGAAAGCCACCAGCAAAAGGGACGTAACAGTTTAATTTTAATGTACCAAAGAAAATGACACAAGGTGAGATAATAGAAGATTTAGTAAGATGAAGTTGAACAAATCTAGGCTTTCCCAAGTTCAAATGGAGCCAAAAAATATCTTCACCTAAAATTTCTAAATTTAGAAAATAGAGTAAACTGTCATCTGAACAGTGACATCTTACAACATTATATTAATTAGAGGAGATAAAAGTTTGGAACTTCACCTCAGAGGCAACATAGACCATATTGTCTGATGTTCGCCAATACCTTGCAGGTCTAAGTCCATTTCGATCAAGGCATGCACCAACAGTTTTCCCATCACTGTGACACAACAATTGGATTACCAGGAATCGCCGCAAAATGATAACTTCAGGTTAAATTAAAAACAAAACAAAATAAAAGTATTATTTATACCTATGTAGTACAAGTATATTTACTAAGCAATGGAAAAACTGTCTAAGGAAAATGAGCAGCCCATAATTAAATTTAAATCAACAGTGATTTTCTCTATAAAAAAAAAAAAAAAAAAAAAAAAAAAAAAAAAACAGAAACAATGGTAACATGAAGTAAAGAAATGGCATAACAAAAAAATACAAAGAATAAATTTTTTTTCCTAACTACTACATTATATTCACACTGAATACCCCATTACACACTACTATAGCCAATAACCATTAAAATCAAGGAAGAATCACATTACAAAATAACATGGGATCAAGAACGAATAGTTCATTAAAGAAGAGTTGCTACATGAGAGTGAAACAATAATCACATACGAATTCTTTTCTGGGACACCTAACCCTCTCCCTTCCACAAGCCTTATAAGTTACATGGATTAGGACCATTAAATTCTGGTTTTGCTATAGGTTCTAGTAACCACACCTTGCAGACTAGTGCTACTTAAACTTTTTTCGTCACTTGATATGAATAGGATACAGCGATAGACGAACAAGGCAATCATATTCCCATGGATTATTTTTAAGCATTAATACCTGAACAAAAGCAAGGCTGGTCCATCCCAAGCTTCCATCTGACCCTTGTAGTAGTCATAGAAGTCAAGCGCCTAAGAAGTAAAAGCAACATTAAGGACACTTCCATGCATAATTTGAAAAGAATTGGTTCAAAAGATTCTAAGAAATAAAAGATAAGACGCAACAAACATGACAGATTGCACTTTTCAGAGCAAGCATGAAGAATAAGAACTTAAACATTCATCTTAAGGGGACAAGGGCCAAACACACTCTATATAAGTCATTCTAGTAGTTACTAAGTCCTTTTTACTTCTTAGATTCAGTTATCAATTAACATCATAATGGGTAGGTAAATTTTATTAAACTTCGGTTTTACTTTCATAAGTTGTCCTTGACTTCAAATGTTGATCATTTGAAAAATCAAGATATTCAGATTTTTAATAAAGAAAAATCAGGGTTGTTAGTGATGAAAGCAGAAAAAGAAAAATGAGAAAGTGATAGAAAACAAACAAAGGAAATGAATAATTTTATTGAACAACTGAGATCAGGACACGGAACTCCTCTCGAAGGGTTTCCTTTTGACAAAGTATTACCCCTTTCATCCAATTACTCTAACTCGTTTCCTCCCAATCCCCACTATTGATCTAAATGATTCCCTCTAACTAACCACATCTTAATTATAACTGTCCACAATTACTTGTCTAGTTCTTTCTGTCTCATCAAAACTTAATGGATCATACAGAGAACGGAAAAGGGACAAGATACAACACAAGTTGGGAACCATAAAATCAAAACCTTGCCAAACATTAAGTGGGTTTCAACCCTATTTAGATTGTCAGCATACAGAATAAAAGGTCATCAAGGCCAAAATTCATTTAAACCAACAATCTACAAACAAAATCTATACAGAAAAGTATCCTTTAGGTCCCTCAATTTTTAGTAAAAAAATAGCTATAATCCCTATACATTAAAACAATGAGCTTGGTCCTTATATTTTTTATAATTGATGAATTTTGTGCCTCACCCAAGTATCCTAAGAACAATACAGAGAGACAATTTATCAACTATCAGAGATACAAAAACTGAAATCTCCAATTTTAAAATATAGGAATTAAGACCAATTTTGACCAAAAATTGCTAAACCCATTTTATCCAAATATGTAAAACTTCCTGCAATTTTGTATTTCTGTTAATAACTCACATTATAAATAAATAGTAATAAATTTCAAGCAGCCAAAATTGTTCCTCAATCATGCATCTCTCTGCAGATTTTTGTATTATTTGAGAAACAAAAAGCGATAATAGAAACTATGACTTACAGTAAATGATAAACTTACAGAACTTGCTTTCCCTATTTGGAAAAATAAAATTGACAGAACATGCAACAGGATTTATAACCATGAGATTGGACATGTCAGCAACATAAAACAAATACCTCAGGATATTTGATTGTCAGAGTTGGATGATTTTTATAAGCCTCTGGAACAAGAATCATCATAGCTTCCTCGGGATTTCGGCCACTTCTTATCAATAACTGAACCACAGTAGATCATTCATATCAAGATATAAACATGACTATTAAAACTAGTCTAGAGAATTTGATACACAGAAATTAATTATAATAATAATTTTAATTCTAATTGTAATGATCAAGATGACGATGATGAGAACAAAAGAAAATCTCAAAAACAGAGGTTATTGATAACAAAGCAAAAGATGCATCTGTATATCTTAAAAGGAGGAGTCGTTAAAGAAAAAACAATACAATCAACTCAGAGCAACCATTGCTATTTGAACAATCAATTTCTTGCTTTCGATTTTTTTGTTTAACAATGTTTTACTTTGATAAAAGAGGAAATCCATTGAAGAGAAAGAAGAAGAATACAAATAAAGAAACATCAAATTCTCCAAGCATATGAAAAGAGACAAGCAAAACATGGAAATATATGAAGAATAACTTTAAAGACCTCAGCCCCTTGTCCCAATGTAAATCCTTAAAAGCAAATTGAAATAGTTACATAAGGCCTATGAATATATAAAATCACTTGTATCAACCCTGTTAAGCATCTTAGTCCAAACAAAAAGTAAGCACTTTAGTAGGAGCATTACCTAACAAATAACTTTGATATTTGAAATTTTAAAAAATTTGATTATGAAAAATAATTTGTACAAAAAGATAACATTGAAAAATAATTTGAACTAAAAGATAACACTACAAGTATAGGAACCATAAGTGTGAAAGGATTGTACATTCTAAAACCTCAACAATAAATTCCAAAATGAATCATTATTATCATGACATACTTCTGCAGCACTGTCAAGATTTGCCGAGTCTGATGCCTTAGGATTTCCATAAGGACGAATTTCATCTTCACGACCTCTCCATACAGGTGACTTCAATGATGGTTCACGTGATTGCATCCAATTCAAGTTCCCCTGCACAAAATATGTGGCAATTTCACAAATCAAATAAAAGAAAAGTTTTATAGCGATTTTAAATGCCAAAGAAAACTCAACCTGTACGGTGTTAATTTCTCCATTATGACCAAGAAGCCTCATCGGTTGTGCAAGAGGCCATCTGGGACTAGTATTTGTGCTGTACCTTCGATGATAAATGGCAAAAGGGGACTTGTAAAGATCATTTTGAAGATCAGAATAAAATAACCCAAGCACTTCTGAGCGAAGCATCCCTTTGTAAACTATGGTTTGATTGGATAAAGAACAGAAATAAAGCTCATTTCCCCAACTTTCTGAGCTTACTGCTTTTTCAATCAATTTCCGACAGATGTACAGTTCTCGTTCAATGTCATCAACATTTTCTTCTTTCACAATCTTAACAAATACCTGCTGTATATTGGGCATGGTCTCCTTTGCATAATAACCTACAACAGAAGTATTTACAGGGACAGGCCTCCAACCAAGAACCTCAAGACCTTCTTGCCGAAAAGTATTTGTTATAACTAAACAAAAAATTAAAATACATGTCAGAACATGAGCTGTTGTATTAGAGTGCAAAACTCACATTGGCCCATTTAAGAGAATGTAAACTAATATATCATAATTGACCATTTATCATGCACACAAAGTATTTATGAAGACAATATAGTGTTGCCCAAAGCATGTTTGCATGGTCATATACAAGCTTCTTTTTCTTCAAGGAGGATCTAGTAACAAGAATGAAGGGTAGCAAAAGTCCTCACAGAATTAAAAAAAGAGAGAAACAAAACAAACAGAGAAATTTAATATAGACATCCCTAAACTTTACCATGTTTTCAAATAGCCACCTTGAACATTTGAATCTAAATGAGAGGTTAACAAACTTTGCCATGTCTGCAAATACATGCTTACTCCATGAAAATTGTTCGTGACATGATTTTGTATATAGCCTTCAACATATATAGGGGAAAGAGCATTTGCCCACATCCTTTTCTAAAACATTAACCCTTTCAACTCAACCTTTTAATTATGCAGAATTTTATTATGCTCATATGTCTTGTTTATTCTATAAAGAAGCAGTCATGGGCTTAAGCAATAAATAATAGGGAAAGAGGGAGAATCACACTTAAGCAATAAACATGATTTCCCTTTTTACCCCTCCCACAACCAATTCTTCTTGTTCAACCTTTTTCTTTCTACTTTCATACACTTGCAGGCCTTTATTTCAAGGCTCGTTATCATTTTCTGCCCTCTTTTTCCTTTCCAACTGTACACTTTCATAATGCGCCTATTGTAAAAGCTTTTGGTATATTTTTATTTTATTAGAAATCTTATTTTCAAATTTTCACTTTTTCACTCAACCTCAAAATTGGCTTACAAGATGAAGAATGTACCAACTTATATACATAATTTCGTCATATATTTAATTGATGTGGGATTTCCAACAACACCCTCATGACACGAATTACACATCTTGAACATGAGACTGGATATTTGTGAGTGATTTAAGCTCACCTCAGGTTTACACCCAACTATATGGTATATATTATAATTTGGTCATATCTTTAGTTGACGTGAGATTTCCAACACATCCCCTCACACCAAGAACTAGACATTTCAAACATGAAATTAGATATTTGTAGGTGGTCTAATTGCAATTGATATGATAAATACAACAAATCATGCTAGGATAGGTTCAAATACCATCTTAGAATTTATCTTAGAATTTAAGTCTAACTCAACCTCACAAAACCAACTTCTAAGATGGGGTTATATATTATAATTTAATCATACTTTTAATCAATGTGGGATCTTAGTAAAACGCATTACCTTTAAAAATTAGACATCGGTCCCTTATTATTAAAAGTAACAAAGTAAGGAAGGTGCAAGGCAGGTGGGTGTTATTTCTAAAATAAGGAGGGTACAGGTACAAATATTACTAACCTCAAGGTCTTTCCATTGTTAAAAATCTTTCATTCTCTAGAAAAACTTTGGCATTTTCAATTAATGTTGGGTTTGTTTCAAGGATATTCAAGAGTTCTTCATTAATTTCAAAGGATTTAGAATTGCAGTTATTTGGCAAGCATGATTGGAATCTATAAGTATGATGCTGATAGTTTCATCATTTGAAATGGTTTTGATTAAACTATGGTTATGACTGATTGATTTCACAATTTATACTTTTGGGGAATCCATAATAAAATTCCATAACAAAGCACCACACATGATAAACATAAGGTTTAAGACAACTACATGTTTAACAATGAAAATAAAAGTCCTATATAAATTCAATTCCTCTACAACACAGTAATCATACAAAAATACAATGATACAAAGTAAAGTGATGTCAAACAGCATACTCCATACTACACAAATATGATGCAACAACAAAGATTTTACAATGTATATGTATGTACTCTTATCATTTGTTTTATTCAATGTATTAATTGGAACATGCTTCAAGTACAAGTTCTAGAAAGCTTGTGATTCATAGGTGTTAAAGATATGATTTGAAAATACAAAGCATATTGAAAGATTGATTGTTACTTTAACAAAGAGAAAGTCAAATCCAAGAAATATCAATGTTCTCTGGTCATTTTTGCTTTCTGACAATTGCCATGTCCTCTGAGAATTTTTCACTTTCCGACAGTCGCTATGTCATCTATCCATTTTTGTTTTCAGTAGTCGTTCTGCTCTATGACCAGACCACTTTTAACAAGCTTGACTCATATGATACATAAGTTCCAGCTTCAAAGGTCGTGTTAAAAGATATGATTTGAAATGACAAAACATATTGAAGATTGATTGTCACTTTGACTTTCAAGTCATATCTTTAACAATAGGCTTGTATGACATGTCATCAATGACTAAGCAAACCAGATTATAGCATGCTCAATCAATGAGAAATCTTATAATATGAGTTTGAATCTAAATCAATCCCACAAGACCAACTTATAAGTCGAGGTCCCCAACTTATATACTCTTTTCAAACTCTATTTCTAGTCAATGGGTTTTTCCTAATACATTTCCTCACAACCCAACACCAATCCCTAGGTGTGTGGATAATATGGTAGGAAACTCTTTTCGTAAGGGATGAGATAGACTTTAATACCATCTCATAATATGAGGTTAGTACAATTCAACCTTGCAAAATTGACTGACAAGATTAAACTTTTTTGTCAGTAATATATACAGTTTATCGACTCTATAACCAAAGTGAAACTTACATTTTTTTTTTTTTTTTTTGCCTATAAGAAATAAGAAAATTTTCATTACACAAGAAGGGGAGCATCATGCAACATGAGTCAACAAAATTTACAAACAATTAAACATGCTTTTCTCAGGGAAACCACAAAATGAAAGCCATTACTAGAGCTCAATTAATCATCAAAAATTCAAAACAAGAACATGTTAACCTTTCTTCGCCTCATTGAGAAGTTGTGCCTCTTTGGGTAAGAAAACCATTCCAACTCCAGTGTGCAACTTATCAACGGAAGCAATCCCTTGCTTGTTGGCCCAATTGTCAAGTAGATCCCATGGAATTGCAGTCATCAGCCCTGAACCATCCCCAGAGTCATTATCAGCTCCACAACCACCACGATGTTCCATGCAACTTAAAGCATTTAAAGCATCCTTGACAATCTGATGTGAGCCCTTATTCTCCAAATTGGCTATGAATCCAACCCCACAGGCTCCTCTCTCTGATAGTATGTCCTCCAAGTTTGCAACCTGCCCAACAAGTGACTAGGATACTCAACATGTTATCGTGTAGATTACATTACACAATATTTAAAAGTTGATTAGCAAAGCATTTGAAAAAAATTATGTTCTAAAATAACTCTGACCCCACAATGGTGGAACTTGTATGCATCAGGCCAAAGTCAGCCTTTAAATTAATTGCAAATCAAACTGCAAATTACAAACTGAAATACAACAAGAAAAAAGATGAAACACTCATTGTATATTTAAGGTAATTTAGAATTTATGATGTTTCATAGAATAGTTAAACCAGATTATACTTGTTAGCTGTCCATTGCAAAAGCAGCATTTAGACAAAATTGAAAGTAGACAAGATATGTTGGTTCAAGTGGTAAGGACAAGGATCTTGGTTGTTTCTTGTGAATGGACAAAATATGTATTGGGAGAGTTTTTTACTCTTAAATGGATCAAGCCAACTCAACTAAGATTAGTTGTAGACCTGTGGTCCCATGTGGCTTCCTATCAAGGGTCTAATACCAAAAAAGCACATTGAAAAACAAACAAACAAGGGTACATTCACTTACAACCAATTGCTACCATCCTACATATGGATTTGATTTTGACCTCCAAAGTCACTAAGGAATTGTACACATTCATGAAGTAATTAAATGACACTTGCTGTGACACTTGTTTTGCTATACATTTGCTAAAGCATCATTTAAACAAAACTGAAAGAACAAACAAGGTTACGTTCAGGAAAGCTTATATGATATGATTAACATTTCCAATACATTTATAAAAAATGCAATGGTAACCTGATATTGTAGAATGCATTTCATACTAATATATATAAATTAATGAATTAATTAATTAAAAAAACATCATCAGTGTCTGGAAGCTGACTGTTACAATCTTCCCACATTATTGGAATTTCTTAAAAGAGCAACTTCATAGGGAAGTTAAAGATGAACATAATCTGCCTAGTCATGTAACCAGCTAATGCAAACTGACCATCAGGGTCCTCTCTATGTTTTTACTGACACAGTTCCTGACAATCAAAGTGTCTTCTCAGCAGGCAGGCGGACAGATTTTAGAATTTAGATACAGTTTTGCTTACTATCGAAGTGGCAAAAGAAATGAAAAGGGCAAGAAACTGTGGTTTGGATTTGAGAAAGCTTATGATTGGCCAAGTTGGAGAATGTTCTTACAGAATTTGACATTGCATAAAGACATTGAGTTTATATTCCTCTGAACTAACAGCTAGATTTTTCACAATTCTTAATTATTCTTAATTTTAAGGACGGTGGCTAATTGGGTAAAGGAAGCCTCTATTCCTTGCCTTGGTCTTCGTGATTGATGTCTCTTTGGTTGTTTGATATAAGGAGGTTTTTACAGGGATTCTTTTAAGAACATTCGATCGAGGACATGGTCTCTTGCCTCGGGTTTTCAGGTTATACAAATTCTCTTTCCAGATGAAGACAGAATCACTTTTGGAATGTCCTACACAAAACACAGCAATTAGGTCTAGGAAATTCGCTACACAAAACATCCCCCAACCAAATAGCCATCGCATTTTGTTTTAGTAACTTCCCTCCCCTGCTTATAGCATAAAGTACTGAGGAACTATCGTATCAAAATGACCGTGAATAACCATGCATGTCAGCTAAACGAGCTTGTATAAAGTTACTTAGAGTTCTCCATCATTCAACTTCTGAATTCCCTCGCGAGATTTTATTTTCTACAATTTTATTTCTACAGCTGCGTTGACGCGATTGACTGTAGAACAAATCCAACCAACAGCGTTTTCCTCCACCGTTCAATCTTCCGATCCACAACTTCTCATGAAAGATTACGAAACAGAAAAGCAATCAAAAAAATGCTACAGGAAACCAAAAGCAGACCTGCGGTTTGGAATCGGAAGAAGAAGAAGCATGGAGGCGGTTGTCGGCAGGGCGGTCGAGATGGAGAACAGCCTTGACGGAGGAATGAGAGAGCGGCGAGGGAGAGGGAAACGCTCTCAATCTGCGAGTGCGACGCTTAGGTTTACGGCGGAGAGGGGCGAAGTCGAGGAGGACGTGAGCGTTGTGGAGGGAAGGGAATGGCTCGGAGAGGCGCAGCACGTGCGGAACGGAAGAGACGGAGTGCAGCGCCATGGTGAGAGAGATATGAGAGTGGAGAGTGAGTGTGTGGAGAATAGAAATGGAATGGAGTGGGTGAGTGAGAATTAAGATAAAAGGGAGAAGAGGGAGAGGTCAGGAAGAGGCTGAGTCACACGGGAACTGTCTGAGTCACACATACACCACCAACTCCAAACCTCACTCTCCTCTTCCTCTGTGGACCTGATCTCAAATGCACTCTCTCCGCGCCACTCTCCCTGTTGGGTTTCTGCACTCTGTGCTGCGTTCCATGCTTAGCTCCTGCGCCGGCGCCGTGCGCCACCTATCTTCCTATTCCTCTGATTCTAATCATGATTCTTAATGTTAAGGGTTTAGTCGTGTTCATTGAATTAGAGGGGATAGTTAATTTACACTAATAGAATAATAATAACAGTAGCTCTCACTCACTATTTTGTATTCTAATTTATTTGCATAATTAAATGAATAAATAATGTTTTAAATATATTTTTAATTTTTTCTTTATATTGTAGATCTCATCTTATTAGAAAGTATTATGATCTTGCTTTTTTTTAAATACATAAAACTTTATCACAATAAAAATAATCTAAGTTTATTCAATTTTTAAATAATAATAATTCAGTTTACCACTTGGTTTAGTTGGAAAGGTTGAGAATTAAAAAAAGATAAAGAAATGTAAAAAGTCAGAATTCAATATTAATTTAGTTGATGAAAAAATAATTTTGTAATGGCATAAAAATATAATATGAAATTATTGAAGTACGGTTTGTTTTAATAGTTGTAGTCAGTATGACAGCATAACTTGATCATTTATATTATAAAGTGATTTATGGACACATCATGATATCGGGTGCACAAGATTATTTTCTTAAGCGAAGACCTTTGGATCGGAGAATCTCTGTCCATCACACATTTTCAGTGCTATATTTTAATCTACACATTTTTTTCGTTTTAATTTTTATTTAGAAAAGAGGATAACGTCGTCTGTTGGACGTTTGGTAACTTCCCTATTCCATTGGCAAAAGTAACAGCGCGGGAACCACCGGTATTTCCTTATTACCCGTTAGATCACATTTTGTTCATTACCGTGCGAAAAGGGAATAATTGTAATAGAAAAATGATATGTTGACTGCACGAGGAGTTGAAAATAATTTTTGATAGGACTAGCAAAAGAATATGATATAAAAATTATATTTGTAATTAAATAATATAAAAAATTATTAAAATATTTATATTAAGGTTGCTAAGTGAGTTTATTGTTAACCCTATCTATATATATATATATATATATATATATATATCTATATATATATATATATATATATAAAAATAATACTCTAGTTCTAGATAGATTAGTCTATACACGTAAATCCAGTTATTTTATTTCCTACCTTATATATGAGAATAGAAATGTATTTTTTTATATGTAAATATGTTTTTAATCGTTATTAAAATTGTAAAAATGTATTATTGTTATTAGTTATGGTCTTTACGTGTTTTAGTGAAAGTCGAATATTTTAGATAATATTTTTATATTTAATGCAATATCAATGTTTGATATTTCTAATTTAATAAATTTATAAAATATTTTATCTCTTATACCAATATTATTAGTGTATTACTTAATTTTAACTTAAATTTAAATTGAATATATGTTTAAACTGGAAAATAATAAGTTTATATTTACAATAAAAGAATATTTATTTACACTGAAACTGTATATACATTATGTTTGAGGGCAAATTGGTGAGTGTCTAACCTTCTCTGCATTGAAACTGTCCATGAGAGAGGCCAAAAATCCTACATTCTCATCTCTCTCCCTACCAGCTTATTTTCAGTGGATATAAACAAAAGAAATCGGTCCAGATAGTACAATGATGAAAACGAACACAGATAAAAACACATACTAAAATATTTATATTAATTTAAAATTATATTTAAAATTATTTTAAATTCAGTTATTATACTTTATTATAATTGTTATTAATGAATTATTATAAGAATTAAAAAAAAACATGAAAAATTAATAAGCTAAATAATGAGTATCACATTTTTCATTATTTTCTGTGTTCACTTATCTAATTCCAACCAAGTATATATTTTCAAGAAGTTGCAGGAGCTTTATATTTTTTATTGTTGTCACTTGTTCTCTTTCATTGGAACATTAATGATGCAGAACAAATTTTGACATTTTGTTCAAAGACTTGTTCTTCTTGTTGTCACAATATAATAAATCTAACAAGTTTGCAGTGATAGCAGAGGTCTTACATCACTTAAGACAAGGCTCAAAGTCAGAGGACGAGGACATAAACTTATTTTTGTATGAACTTAAAAGGTTTCATAAACTTAATAATCTAAACATAAAAAATAAGTTAAATAAGTTTTTCTATGAGGAATTGGAGGGCTATGCTAAATTGGATGATGACTTTGAAATTATAGTTCTCCAATCTTTCTCTTCTTTTTGTGGACTACAATTTCTAAATTGCATAACAATATATGTCTTTCATATGTTGTGAAAGTGAAAGAGAAGGAAAATAATATAACGTGTATATATTTTCAAATTAAAGAAAATATAATCATTTATTAGATCTTTATAAGAATATATACTCTCATATTAAATACAACTATAACAGTACTCTTATACTAAATATAATTATAATAGTTTCCATGTATAGTCGATTATTTAAATATATATATATATATATATATATATATATATATCCAACATATTATTATTATAAAGAATATTATAACGAATTAATTATTTATATCTAATAACACAATAATCATCAATTATATTTTAATAATTTAGAGTAATTTATCATATTTAATATTTTTTAGAAGACTTATATTAAGCATGTTATGCTAAAGAACATCATCTAACCCATTAAAAATATATTAGAAAATTCAACATGTTAGGATAATTCATTACATTTACTTTATAATAGTATGATGCATAAACTTATTTTATGTTTCTCATCACCTAATGTTTTCATTTAAGTGATCTAAATATTAGTGAATTTGAAATATTTCATTTTCATAATGAATTTAATGCTTAACAACACATCATTTGATATAATATCCTTCATCACACACCTACAAAAAAGTTACAATACCATATTATGTATAACATACACAACCAAATTAAAGCTACAATGTCTTAAAAATATTACAATATCCTAGATCAAAAGTTATCATCATTAGTCAAGGTCAGGACATAACTCTTTCTACTTAAAAGTGTAGAAGTCCAAATGCGATGATTCGATTGTAATTACTTGACCCACTTTACATAAGCCATGTCACAATTGATGCAACCTACAACAATCTTTCCATAAAAAATTGTTGCAGTAAGAATCAAACTCTTCGATTATGACGTGGCTCACTTGGCCTACGCCACCAGACAATTATGCAACTTGCAACAACCTCCCCATGAACAATTGCCCAACTGAGAATCAAACACATGACCTTAGCTTTAATACCAATTGAGCGCTTACCACTTGGCAAAAAAACTATAGCTATTAGTCAAAGTGCAAATCTTTCTACTTAAGAGTTTAACTACCAAAGTCTCACGATTCGATTATAACTTAAACTATGCTACGAGACAATTGATGCAACTTGCAACAATGTCAAGTCTTGAGTGAGTTCATTGGTAAGCTCCTAAGTGGATCCTTTGTTACTTGAAGGGATTGTTCGAAAGAGTTGTAATTTTTATGGTGGAGTTGTAATTTCCAGAGATGCTCCCTTAGAAGAATTTGTCAAATTAGACTTTGTTGGGTGTTTGGACCTATAATTTTTTTTTGGGCTATGTGTTCACTGCTTATGGTATTACTATCAGTTGGAAGACCAATTTTCAATGGTGGCTTTGTCGACCATTGAAGCAAAGTAAATTGCTATGAAGGAAGCCTTATGACTAAGAGATCTATGCAAAGAGCTAAAGGTGCAAGACTAGATTGTCACCACCATTTATTGGGAGAAGGTAACATAGTCCAAAAATCAAGTCTACCATGAAAAAACTAAGCAAATTAATATTAAGTTGCATTTTATAAGAGAGGAGATTGTAGGAGGTTTTGTGAAGTTAATGAAACTCTGATATAATTACGAAAGATTTACCAAACAACAAATTCTTTCATTGTTTTGGATTTGATATAGTTGATTGGTTGGTGATTAAGCATATGTAATGTGCTTAGTGGCAGGTAATAACTTTGCGTAAAAAATTTGTGCTAAATCAAGTTGAAGATTTGTGAAGATTAACTTAGTAAAATATTGTCAAATAGATTCCTAAACCATTTAATTGTACTAGATCATCCAGTGTTTGATATACTGTGTTTATCATATAATGTTTACTATATGTGGTATATGTGGTAGATAGTCTCCGTAGGCTGTTTAATCTCTTATGAGTTATCTAGAAAAACGGTCTAAGTAATTTTCTAATTCATAAAAAATATTATTCATATTTATTCCTTCTCTATTTTAATCATATTTCATGAATGTTAATTATAACTTCATGAGTGTTAATTATAATGATATTATTCCTTCCTTAGTCTAATCATATTTCATGAGTGTTAATTATAATGTTATTATTGTATAAAAAGAACATTTATTTCATTAATTAACACTAACATTTAAGTTGTATTTAAGTGGGAGTTTCATTGCAAGATAAACTATGAGTTATAATATCATGTTATAATGAAGTTTTTAATATTTTAATTAAATTACATTATTCAGGTTTGTGGTTCTTTCTTGTTCTTTTTCTTATTTTTATCTTTTACCTTTTACCTGTTACATCTCAGAATTCTCTTTGGTATATCGTTCTTAGATAAATTTGCAATGAATTTATCTGAATTAAATGCTTATAATTAATATATATATATATCGTCATTTAAAAACAAAGATTGCACGTGTCATTTATTTTGAGTGGTATCAGTATACTTTCATAATATTTGTTTCTTTATACAAGTTACGTAGGATGATGTAGTCTCAAACCCAATAAATGGAAGTGGTTGATGAACTTATAAAACACCAATAAAAAGGACAATCATGGCTAAATTCCAAAAGTGATTTTTGTGCGGCAAAAGATTAGTGCATATAATATAGAATATTCCTGGTTAATTTATACTTCTAACCTAATTGTGAATGATTTGTTTTTTAACAGGAAAAGTAGAATGGAAATATTGATTACGTCGAAAGACTTTCAAGATAATCATAAGTCATTCATACATTTTATTTTATATTACTTTCCAAAGTTTTTAGCATTGATCATTTTACTTCAAATTTTATTAGTTTCCACTTTGTTATTTTACTATTATTTTCCATTGAGAAGGACTAAAACAAATCCTCTTTAATAAAGGCAAAGTTAAGGACTAAATAATTTTTCAAATAAAAAAAAGTAAAATTGCATGGACAAAAATGAGAATTTAGGCAAATACTGCTTTATTGAAATCACTTTTGACTGGAACCGGATGCAAAGGGAAACAATGCAACTCTCTTTTTGTTCTTCAAAAGATTTTAGACACTTCGCGAAAGCCTCCACATTTCTATGCTGATCCAATTGTCCTACACTTTTGTGGAATGAGGATGCTTTCGAATTAAATACGAAAGCAGTGATTAAGAATATGATGACTATAAAGAGAAATGCCATATTTCATCAAAAGAACCACAAATTGCTTAATAATAAGAAGAGAATCTGCCATATTTCTTATCTGTAACACATTTTTTATACTATATATACATATACAAATTTAACTAAAAATGTAAACGTGACGACAACATGACCATTAACAAAGTGATTTGTAATTTAATAATTTTTTAATATATAAAGATTAAATTGAAAATCAGTGACATGTACATATCACGTGTTTGTTAATAAAAAAATGATTAACCGATTTTATTATTGGCTTTTCGTTTGGTTCTACTTGACTCATATTTGCGCATATAAGGTCAAAATAGCTTTCCGTCGACGGTTTTACACACACAATGCCATTGCAAGAAAATACTTTATTATTCATGTGCCTATTCTTTGTTGTTTGTTTTTGTTTCTTATATAGAATTATCATGAAAGCAGCATCATCACTCTTAAATGAGATATGTGATAAAAGAGAAAACAAAAACGTAACGTAGGAGGGAACTACCTAAAACTCTTATAATAAATTATAGTACAAATCTATGTTTAAGAATTCCAAATATAAACTTCTCATATATTTGTTTTAAAAGAACAAAATGGTCAATCCAATTATGCATCATCCCTACCTGTCATAAGAAGTTATGTGATGTGTGGACATGGCTTCCCTTCTGAATTGATAACACTAAATTGTTTTATATAGTGGCTTTTCCAGCATCCTAAAGCCAAGTGATTTGTCCTTTGGTAATATTTGAACACAACAATGCATATACATGCACATGTTGTTCCTGTCCTTTTCCAGTTTCTGCAGATGGATTCTCCTGTGCTTGCTTTTGCCAATATCCACTTATAACTCAACAGATTCATGAGTTTTCTGTGCCACACTTTTGCCTCTAGATAACCTCATCCACAAACCACATTTGAAAGCTATATCCTTCCATTATGATTATGAAATATGTAAGTGGTTTTCATGCTAACTCAATGTTATTGGACAATTTAATCCCTCAATTAAATAATAGACATATTGGAATTTGGAGTTTGGTCATATTTTTTGTGAATGTGGATTCAATTTCTATTGTTATTACCAATGTCATTTTGATTCAGAGTTCTTTCTTCAAGGATATGCAATTTAACTCATGGCAATTTAAGAAAAATTATATCACAATCTGAAATCATGAAGTGTCCAAGGTTTCAACCAATTTTCATAACTCATTTAATAATAATTAATTAAACTCAGTTAAATATTAAAATTACATAACATTGAGACCATCTTAGTTTTAGACCAATCATTTCTTCAATACTCACGTAGTAGAATGACACTGATACACGGGCCAATAATATTAAGAGACTATTTTTAAAAAAAAAAATACTTAATTAGATAATTTATAAACTAAATATGATTGTTATTGGAATATCTAATATACCATTCGTGCATGATTAGATTACAGGTGACGCGATAGATTTATTAAATTTCTAATATTATTTTAATTTTTAATTCAGTCTTATAAATTTAACTTATAATATAAGATTTGCATTTAAAGTCTGATATAAGATCTCCTTCAATAACAATTGAGGTTAATATAAGATTTGCATTTACTTTCTTTACTTTTCGATATGAGATCTCTTCCAACAACAATTAAGCTCAATACTAAGTTAGATAAATTTATATAAAATTATTCATATAAAACTTTTAAACCCTTTCAATTTTGATCAATTGAGTTTTCTATTTTCCTCTTATTAAGGTGGGTATTTGAGTTTTCAAGATGAAATTTTGTTATCTTCAAAGATTTGTTTATGAAAATGATTAACATTTTCAAAATTTGACAAATTTATTTAGAAAAATAACTTTAACCATCTAGTTTATCAAGATATCTACCTTGTTAAAGGAACAAATAATTTGTTTGATGAAGTCTTGGTTGAAATTGAGAAATTATTCATGTTATTAAAACTATTGTATTTTCTTTTCTTTAATTTCTGTACCTTTATATTGACCCTGGTTCCATACATGAAAAGACCTTTTGCTTAACTCATGTTTACATAATAAATAGTGGTAATAAGGTCTTACCAAACCTATGGTAATACACCACCTATGGTAATACACTTTGCATAAGTTTGAGTAAAAAGTTGATTTACAGAGTTGTTTGAATTTGCCTTTTCAAACTCTAGCTTTGGGATATGAGTCTCTAATTAGACTTAACTAAATTGAATGCTTATTATTTGGTTATCCATTATTTGGTATTTTATTGCAATTGTGTGAGAATAAAAAATATTTAAGTTTGTAGTTGTAGTGCAAAACATTTGTCTATTGTAAAATATCATTTTAGTTAAGATATAAACATCTGACTTGCATATGTTTATTTGTTTTCAAACTTCTTTATTATCAAACATGTTACATGTTTGGTCTTTACATATGCGTTGCAGTATTTTTATTTTATAAAATCATACCCATTTTGATAACAACAAGAGTTGCCAACGAGAGTTTTGGAAAAATAGTCTTCTTATTTGACAAGTGTATCAATTTATTTTATAGATTTTTTATAAGTAGGAGTTATCGTTTCCATACAAAAATCGACCTTTTTTCCCATTTTGTATATTTTTTCATATTAATTCTCAAAATAGATAAAAAATAATTATTTACTAAAATATGTAAATTCTGCTAGTTAGATAAATATAATTTTAAATTGGTCAAAATAAAGATAACATACTGATGATTCCAATTAATGACATTAATTAAAATAGTTTCTCTCTCTGCAATCATTTTTTAATTATTTGATACTATGATAGTTAAATTTAACAATTAACAAAATGAATAATAATAATAATAATAATAATAATTACATAATAATAATTAATAAAACTATAATATAAATATTAAGACATATAAATTTATTTTAAATTAAAACAAAATAGCATAATGATAATAATAATAAAAATAATTTTAATTAAATTCATATGAATTTAATTTAAATAATAAGAATAAGAATAATTTCATACAAATTTAATTTAAATAATAATAATTATTATTGAATTCACTTATTATTAATTATTATCACTATATTATTTTGTTTTAATTTAAAAATAATTATTATTAAATTCATATTAATTCTTCTTCTTATTATTATCATTATGTTATTTTATTTTAATTTAAAATAAATTTGTATGTCTTAATTTTTTTATTACAATTTTATTAATTATTATTATTAATTTTTTGTTAATTGTTAAAGTAACAAGTGCTAAATAATTAAAAAATTATTTGTTTATTATTATTGTGTAATTATTATTATTATTATTCTTTTTGTTAATTATTATTATGTGATTATTATTATTATTATTATTCATTTTATTAATTGTTGAACTTAACTATCATAGTATCAAATAATTAAAAAATGATTGCAGAGAGAGAAACTATTTTAATTAATGTCATTAATTGAAATCGTCAGCATGTCACTTTTATTTTGACCAATTTGAAATTATGTCTATCTAGTTGACAGAATTTGTCCATTTTGGTAAATAAATTTTTTTTACCCATTTTGAAAATTAAGATAACAAAGTACACCAAAATGAAAAAAAAAACTATAAAAATCACTTATCAATTTCTATTAATTGTATGTTTGTAATATCAGTTTATTGATATGTTCACAAACAACGTATTAATCAAGAATTAGCATATAAAGCTAATCGATTAATTTACAAATATGGAATTGAAAATAAATTCATCTTAATGGTCTTTGGTTTTATCTAATGCATTTTCTGGTTGATATTCTTGCACCATAATTCTAAAGCTCCTTATAACAACTCTTTACTTATAAGATCTCATAATATTTTATCAAATATTAATTCAGCATTAAACATCATCTTATAAATAATTAATATATTAAAATCTATTCTTAGCATATTGATATATTAAATGAATTTAATCAGATCTAATCTTAAGAATTATTTTCTCATGACAATTTATGAGTTTCTTTCATAACTTAAGATATTAAAATAAAATAAATGAAAATATTGAAATGTATTCTTTAAAATTTAATACGTGAATGACTTTAATCAAATCCAATTTTAAATTTCACTTACAAAATCTCTCATTAAAATTTGAAATTAAGAATATTAGATTTATTGCATAGATGGAAATATTAAGAAAAAAATAAAGCATTAACATTAAAATATAAAAATAATATTAAATTACTTTCATAATCAATTAAGAAAGAATAATACATTCAATCTCAAAATAGTAATTTATATACAAAGAAATATTATCAAAGTAAGTAGAAAAATCATTCCTCAAATATTCTGCTGCTGCTACTTTCTCTAATATCTCTTAAGCATAGAGTCATGACATGCACTTCCCATTACTAAATTTACAAGAGAAAAAGGGAAACTAATTAATGTTATTAATTTTACAACATGAGAAAATGAAAAATAATTTGGTATTTACTTTAACTCAGTGATATGTGCTTTCCAAAAACAACAAGAAGTTCTATTTTTAGTGTTGTGACACCCACTCTACGCTTGAACATTCAATTGGACACTTGAACATTCAATTGGACACGGCCTTTGCTTCTAATTAATGAAGAACAAGGACAATATTTGAGTGTTGCATGATTAGATGTCTCGCTTTTCTGGTAGTTCTCTTTGTTTGCCTCCATAATTTGAATCGAATTTTAGGATTTCCACTTAGAAACATTGTGTCTTGTATCATGAATCAAGTGAGATGTATTACATGTCCAAAATGTGTTTAAATCTAGTAATCAAAGCTCTTGAATTTATTAATAGTGAAATTACTTTTCATGTTCAATAATTTTCATAAGATGGATGTGAGTCATTGGATTTTATATTTCAATTCCCAATTAGAGGTCTTCAAGGCTTCAATGAGAACCACCAATGCTGTACAATCCAAAATTGTTGTGGAATTAAATTTACTCGAATCAATCTCATAGAAATTATTGAACAATTGAAAGGTGATTTTACCAGGATTTTGTAATAGATTGTTGTAATCAATTTGTGCTTACGAAATGCTAAAAAAATTTAAGAACAATTCTCGAGTATATCTACAAAGATATATGAGAAAGTGCATTCATTTCACGTTCGCACATGAATGTATAGTGTTTCAATCAAGGAAATATCTATATGTTATGTTAGTAGGACTGTGCAACGACTTAGAACTTCATAGTGTGCTTGGTGATCAAATTTCTCTAATCCAAATTCTAACATATGTAACTGGTTATGACAACTCTCTTTAGAAGCATTTCTTTTGTGAGAATATTGGTTGGTAGAGGAATTTACCTTAATGTTTTTTCATTTGTTTGAAATGGTGTAAATATGGTGGTTGTGAGTGTGGTGAAGATAGTTTGTAATGGTTTGGTTGTTAAGTGAAAATACTTCAAAAATGCAAACTTTCTTTATATGGACATAGGAAAAAAAAGGAAGATTTTGTTTCAATGAAAGTAACTTTTGCATAGGTGAAGAGCTTGATCTATGAACGAGGTGTGGAGAGCATTAAAAGTTTTACATTTTTTTACTCACTTTTTGTGCTTCAAATATCTTGGAGTAACAAAATCTTATATTTATTGGGATTGAATGTAACGTAATTAGTATTTTTTGTATTTTAATATATATTTCTTATCATATTCTTTTATTCTATTTTCGTGTTGCATGGTTTAATTATCTATAATTGTTTATAATTCAAATTCTTTTTATATCTATGTATTTGACATTGGTAATATAGTTTTTTACGTCGTTATTGATATACACTTTTCATATAAGGAAAAACTTGATCGTGATCATGATGATCTTGGTGATGATGCCACGAGAGAATTGAAGATAAAAATTTGAAAACATATTTTTATTTTCAGTTATTTAATAATTATTAAAAACTTACTTTTTGTAATTATATAAACATATTTATTTAAATGTAGTTTGAACTTATGTAGAGGTTATGCACTATTAAACTTAATTACTTTAGAATTATAAAAGTATTGTTTATTATTTCGATTAATCATGGTAATGAAATGTTGAATATTTACTTTTCAGATGATGGTGGTGACTCTCATGAGTCTAGAAGTTGAGTTTACAAGTACACGTGACAACCTTTTTCTGACAGAAAAACCATATGACATCAAAGAAACTAAGAGAAACAAGATAGTAAACATATACATTGATCCATTTCCATTCACCTATATAGTATACACATTCCAATCAGATAGGAATTCCATGTCACCCTTCTCCATCTCGTAGAAAAGAATTACTAACAAAGGATACAGTAATATATTCTAGCTACAACATGCACATACATAGGTTCTCCATGATGTATTCACTTATGCTATTTATACTGTACGTCCGCACTATACAAAGAATGAAGGAAATTAAGAAGGTACAATAAAGAATAGGGTTGAATTAGTGTCCAAAATCATCTGAATCTCGATTGTATAACCAAAATTTCCCTTCCCAACAGTGAAACTTGCAGCACCCCAACTTCTGCATGGGATATTGGTAACCATGCTGCACTCAGATAAGGAAATGAAAGAACCATGTATACCTTTCAAGAGTTTCCAGTGAATACTCTAAGTATGAAATCACGAAAACGCCTTGAATATTGTATAGGATCAACGGCTGATATTGAAGTGGGGTCATATTGGATGGATTTGTAGGCATGCTCAAGCTTCTTGCTGATGTCATAGTCTTGAAGTATGTCTATGATACCAAAAGTCAACGCCACGTTATAGAATTCTCCAATTGGTTCTCCTATAAGCTGTAATTCGCAACCAGTTCTTCTCACTGTCCTTTCAACCCTTGCTGGCATATTCACACCCAATATGACACTGCAGGTAATATGTTTAGTTATTTAGTCTACTTTACTATGTGGTCTTTGTTCTTGTTTTGAAGTCACGCAGTATGAGGCTAAAGCCATATAACAGTATATTTATGTATGATAAAACAACTTTAAACAGACATTCACCTAGAAGGATCAGAAGGAGGTTGATCTGTGTCTTCACTTGAGGTACGGGGAGTTCCTTCATTTTCTAAATCACCTGAAGTTGGAGAGCAAAAGGGTCCTCATTGGGTTGTCAAAGCACAGAAACAGACACTCACATATACTTTATTAAACAGTAAGGTACTTCATATAGGGTAAGAAAATTACCAGCAGGAGTCCGAGATTGTATAGGAATAATTTCCCCATCTGGTGAAATATCTTTGAAATAAATGCCCACTAGAAGACTATAGTCCATAATTCCCTCCTGTTCTAGAATCTCACAGTCCATATCAACTTGTCTGCACAACAAAAATATATGCTTGACATGCTTAGTTTAATTTGACATAAGACCAAAACTGCGAAACTAATGTTGATTCACAATTGCTTAACTTAGCCAGTTATTTGCCAAACAAAATTATAACCAACATTGGAAAATCAAGGGACTGAATTTTAACTTCATTATTTGTTAAATGACATATACTTGTATTTGATCACAATTTAAATAACCGATTTTCAGAACCCACAATTATAGTCAAATTTAATTTATACATGCAAAATTAGAAATTAAGGTATCACAGTCCCTATCATCACCTGCAAAAATTTTCATACTGGGACTTCTCCAGTCGAAATATGAAATTAAGATCAAGATCCTTAAGTATAGTGGTTTCACTAATTTCTGTCTCAGGCTTATCTGAGGTGCGTCCAAGTGAAGAACCCTTCAAATCGTAGCGTCTATGGGTGATAAACTCAGAACAGAAGAGGTTGCCCATTATGATAAACCGAACCTGGAAAACCAAACATACCATGAAGCTTATTATACTCTCAAACTATAGGAACTTCATAGAAATATCTATTTTCCCAATTGAATAAACACTAGTTAAGTCAATGCCAAAAAATTGAAGTTCGTATAACATAAAATACATTAAAAGCTTAAACTAGAAAGGAAACAAACGAGTCCTTTCTATTTCATACAAATTTCAGTTAAAAGGGATTTTGTGTTTGACACTAACGATACGAAATGTACCTTCTTCTGAATAGGTCCATTTAACTTCACACAATGCAGGCCATAATACTTTGTCAAAAGAGTATTTTTGTGGTCACGAAAATGATTGTAATAGGCTGGAAGCAGTCTCAATAGAACCTGAACACAAATCAAGCACGGTCAAATTTTAAGAAATGTGTCAAAATTCCTAAGAAATTTCAGATACTGCAAGATCAGAGTGGAACTAACTTTCACTTCGGCTTTCTTCATTGTCTTAATCATGTAACGGTCGTCATTGGTCAAGTAAAAGAAGCTGCCACTTTTTCCAGGAGAGGAAAGTTCGCGAAGGGCATCATTTCCACATAAGGATAACATGTAATCAGCTGGATCCACCATGAATAGCTTCCTAAGAGTTCTGAGGACAGAGTGCAATCTATAAGCTGAAGAAAATGGCATCCTTCTACCATAGCTTAGTTTTGTTTGAATTCTGTCCATTTTTTTTTCTCACTTTGATTACATGTAATATCATTGAATTTAATTAATAATGTAAAGGTTTTTTTTACATAATTATTCAATCATAGGTTATCATAAGTGTTCACAGCTCACACTGACTACTTAAAAAGTCATGTTGAAGGAGATTTTAAATTGATTGACAATCTAAAAACTTTTGATAGTATATCAAAATTAAACTCAGTATTAAACTCGTTTATGGAAGGAGGGAACCACATATTAGTGTAATGACAGAAGGAAATTTCATGCATACATAATAAATGTGTTTATTGGATGACTTGTACAATATGCTCAGCATAAGTAACCGTAAGAACAGATTAAGTAATAATATGGCTGACCTAAAAACTACCGGGCAATAGTCCTTCCACTTAAAATCACAAGATGGATGTGGTGGAGTATATTTGGATCCTTCGGGTGGAAATCTTGTCCACACTTTCTCCTTAGGATCAAAAGCTGAAGGCTTCAGATCAAGTGATGCTGTGGGAGCAGGCCTTGCAACAGAATGCCTAAGAAGTCCAAGAAAGTATAAAATATGAAATATTTATGAAGTTATAGGCAAGAGTAAAAAGAAAGCAATCAGAGAGCCTGAAATTATGAAAAAAAAAACTAAGAACAACAACAACTGCATATCCTGCCAAATTATCTATGCTGTAAGTATACAGTTGTTTGGAGTTATATAAATAAGAAATAACTTATTTTTGAAGGAAATAGAATGAACCATAGAAGTCATCCTTCCTTTCTGTTGAGAAGTGGTTGGCACTTGAGATGTGATATCATTCATTGACATAATATTGTTAAGAGATAACGAAAAGCAATTTTGGCAGGCAAGAAGATGATGGAAGTAAACATAGAGCAAGAAAATAAAGCAAGTTTTAGTTAGCACTCCCCTAATGGTGAAACATGCAAAATGTAAATTCTAACTATTGGCAATTTCAGCTATCTTTTTGTCAGGTTTTTTGTACTGTAATCATTTTGGTAAATGAGTAACATAACTAGACCAATTACTTAGCACAAATAACAGAAGCTGAAACAACCAGATTTCTAACATGGTTGGAAATTTTTAGAAAGATATCCAAAACACACACACCTGATTCCGAGCTGCAAATTGAGCATGAGCTCATAATTTTTGTGTCCTTTGCAAATGGTCTCTCCCTGCCTCTTTGACTTCTTGGGTGCTTTGAGAGGTTGGAGTTGACCCAAATTTTCGGCAGCATCATCTACACGTAAACCCGTCAAGTCTTCATCCAGATCACTCCCCATGGTTGGAGTTTTAGCACTACTAACATCACTATCCACACCATCCCATATTTGCAACCTATCACTTGGTCTCTCCAAGCCAATACTTACCCTTCCATCCACTGACATTCTCCTATTTTTAGCACTCTCCCCTGTCTTTGTAGACCTCCAAACTGCAAGCCTCTTCTGTGATGGCATAACCTGAACCTTCTCTCCAGGGCAAACCGAATACCCACTCAACGCACCATACAACTCTTGAGGATCCCACTCGCTATGCCCCTCTCCCTCTTCTGACTCACATGGATGGTATGTCCCATTCTGATCCTTGCCATCCTTGCTGAAATTCCCCTCATAAAAACTTCCATCTGGCCACTTGAAAGTCCCATTCCCCTTTGGCACTCCATCTTCCCAAAACCCTTCAAACACATTCCCATTAGCCCAAAAAAATGACCCTTTACCCCAAATAGTCCCATTCCTCCATTCCCCCACATAATGGCTCTCATCCTTCCACTCATACCTCCCCTCCCCATCTTGCAAATCCTTCTTCCACTCTCCATCAAACCAATCCCCATTGGCATAACTCTTAACACCATGACCATGTTTCAAGTTCAGTTCCCACTGCCCCTTATAAGTCTCCCCACTACACCCTGTATAAGTCCCTGTCCCATCCATGAAACCATTCTTGAACTCCCCTTCATACGTGGCCCCTGAAGGCCAACTGAACCTACCCTTTCCCTTTGTCTTCCCTTTGAACCAATCTCCAACGTACATGCACCCATCGGTCCACAGGTATTTCCCTAGCCCGTGTGGGAAGTTATTTGCCCATTCCCCCGTATAGTAATCCCCATTAGGTAGAACCTTCTCTTCAATGTATACCTCATATACCTCGTTCCCATTCTCTTCTTGGTCATCACAATCATCCTGGTTATCTTCTTCTTCCGCAACATGTGCCAAAGATATCGTCCCAAATATACTGTTAGCACGCTTCTTGGCAACTGCATGCGTCTTTCTCATCGTTGCCTCCCATGCCTTCATGACACCGCTATCTTTTCCAATCATTTTGCTCTCTCCTGTCTTCCTTGTATCCTCACATTTGGTACTTACGAATAATAATCACGCACACCCCACATATTCAAATGCATTCAAAGAATGATTTTGTTTATGCATCCTTGTAAAACATGCAATAATTTGTGTTGCATGCAAACGAGTCGATCAATGATGCAGCCATTATGATGTTTTTTGTTTCTGATGAACCCAAACCGTCTCGGATGTTGTCGCAGACTTTTTTGTTTCTTGGCATGTTAATTTCCAAAGATTTCGGGGACATGTTGATGTTACAGGATATGGAGGATGACCCTCAAACTGTGTCAAACTCCCGACAGCTGTCACTTGCAAAGTAAGTTAGAGGGCCTGTCGTTAATTGGTGCACGTGCCATGTGATTGATTCATGAAGGTATGTTTTGATATTTTTGAATGGAACATTGAAAAATTCATGCTCCTGTGGGTAACATCTCCTACAACCTCTAAGAGCCATACACAACTGGAGACACAAATGGAGACTGCTGCTAAAACCAAGGTGTTTGCATGCTATTCTTAGCCTATATTTGACATATTTTCCAACTTGTGTTTGTTTAATGTGCGCAATCACTGTCTAACCATTGGTATTTAATGTCTTATTTGATTAAAGGACAACATTGACAATGGTTATTTAATGTCTTTTTTTTTTTTTCCTTTTTATTACAAAGTATAGAAAGTAACCATAAAATTTCGGTGCTTTCTGATTGATTTGGAATTGTTGATTAAGTTGCAAGCTACACATATTTTGACCTTTCAGAAGCATTAGTGCAGATCTTCATCATGTTATTTAACAATGTTTTCACACCCATGTTTTTTAAATGTTGATAATCTACCACTACTTTATATTATATTAGATATATAATAAATTATTAAATTATTTGTTAGATATATAATATATTACTTATTTATATATTAAACACCCTTTTATTATTTTATTGATGTGATATTTAAATTTAATTGTTATATAAGATATTATTTATACTTAAAAAATAATAATTAATTACCGTTATCAAATTAATTTGGTTTAGGTACTACGGTGTCTGAGATATTCTAACCTGAGATACGTGGGTAACCAACCCAAACATGCACCCGCGTAACTTGATAACACGGTTCCACTAGTAACCAAGTTAGTTATTTACTATTCATGAGTTGTGTTACCAACAACCAACTTAGGCTTAACATGTCTTATAGATACCACTTCATTTTCCATGAACGTATTCCCTTTCAGACTCGCTTCACAATGTACAAACTCTACACCTAACTGATCCTATAATCACTTATTAACTTGAGCGTCAGAATGTCCTTTGTAGGTGAATCTCCTCCTCACCATAAAATCCTTAAGCTTTGCTCATTACTATTCAGATCAAAGCACATACAACTCAGACTCGGGTTAAGTCAATTCCAGATCATCCGATAAAGGTTTGTATTCGGATTCTTGGAAAGACAATTTAAATATCATTCTCAAATTTATTATAACATAATATTATATATTTTTATTTATTATATGTAAACTTGATGTTTCACCTTTCATGAATATCTTTCTCACTTTTTACAAGTTTTATATGTAATAATAGGCATTCCCAACTATGTAACATGAAATTGAAGAATGAACAATCCTAAACTAATTAACAAAATAGGTTTGGAAGAGAAGAAGAGATAAAATGACATTTTAGAAATGATGAGTTGGAACACTGGAAGGTTGTCGTAACCGAAAGACTTGAGATTATAAAAAAAAAATCTTATAGTTCAATGACGAACGACGATCTCCTAAAATAGTTTGGAAAAAGGTTCGAATAAAGGGGATTAAATGAAAATGGAGTCGCCACTAAGGTTTAAGGAGAACCGGAAACCAAAATGAAGGTCTATGTTCAGAGTTCTGAGTAAAGAAGTCAGTTACGAGTGGGAAAGGTATTAGCACCCTACTTGCCCGTCCGAAGATGGTGCCTCAGATAAAAAATAAGAATGACAATGTTTTAAAATGCTTTAAAATTCTATAATTATTCAGAAAAGGGATGTAGAGGTATAGTAACACAAATAATTGAAAAGACGAGCAAAGAAAATGATGAAGTAAGAAATATGACGTCCCAAATTATTATTATTAATAGTATAAAATTCAGTGGAAAGATTTCATTCCTTTACTGAATTTGGCTGAAGCCGATTATATACATTAAATATGACTTATTGGATTGAAACATAAAGACTTAATCTTTTAAACATTTAATGGTATCACATAAATTTTAATATAATATTAGATATAATAAGAATTCATTTCATCAAATTGGATGATGAAATTTCTATCTTTTTATTATAAAGAAAATGAGTGAATTCTTACCTAAATAAGAATAATGAATGGTAAGAGAAAGCTTTAAATAAAGTTATAAGAAATATAAAAAATTATTATTTTTCTAATAAAATTTAATTCTTTATTATCACTCTATGTTGTATCAAAATTTTATAAAAAATTATAAAACCCTTTTTTTAACTGTAATTAAAATGACATTAAAATGGAAACTTACGTATGATAATTTTTTTCTTATATAATTTCAGATAACAAGAAGTGTTTGCTAAATCCTGTCCAGGAACATTAGCTGATATTCCTAAGAAAAGTTGTTTTTTATTTGGAACATATTATTTATCCAATAATTTTTCAAGTACAAGTTGATTACCGTTATCTAGATAATGATAATAGTAAATTACAATATGCAGTTAATTAATATATTAGTGTATTATTGGTTTGCATTCCCAACACAAATCTTAACCTGTTGTGTATGTCAAATGGTCATTTTAATTTGAGAGAAAATAAAATTCTAATTTAAAATTTAATATATACCTATATATATTTAGTTAATCCTAATATAATATATATATATATATATATATATATATATATATATAA
>Ga0209489_102963_pt1 | contig 33767 bp, 34 predicted proteins | sample SiratrowhiteBW_FD_187527 | JGI IMG/M metagenome (GOLD analysis project Ga0209489, IMG submission 187527) | Root nodule microbial communities of legume samples collected from California, USA - Siratro white BW (SPAdes) (version 2) | ecosystem: Host-associated > Plants > Roots > Nodule | place...
GTTCGATGGATCGATGTTCATCTATTCCCCTCGCGCATGGGACGTTCAGTTTGATCTTGGCAGGTGCGGCTTTCGAGAAGCTGACAAGTGAGGAAAGGAATGCGACCGACCGCCAACTTTTCGGGGGGCTTCCCGCTCGGCTACCGACGCTGCGGGAGAGCGTCCCACGAACCTGCGTACGCCAGGTAATTCCGCGTCTTCGGCGCGCCTGATGGGTTATGGGATAACGTTGCGGCTGTGTAGCTCCACTGCGAAATAGTTGAACAGCCGCTGGCGTGGGCTCGCAGCCGTGCTGCCCCACACCCTTTGCGCGGCTGGAAGTCGCGCAGAGCCTCGGAACGAAGCCACACTTAGCAAAGTATCGCTGCAGAGAAGGTAAAGGAAGCGAAGAATTCTGCGCACAATCGGCACATCGAATCTGCCGAGCATCTGCGCGCTTTGTGTCCGCGAGCTAGTTCCAGCAGGAGCGAGCGTAACCGGCGGGCGCCGGCCTAGCCTAAGCAAGCGGACGGCTCGGTGGCCTGCAACACCATTTAAGAGCCGTGTGAGCGAGAAGGAGCTGTCTGCTCTCCAGTCGCGCCGCCGTCGTGGCAGGCCGCGGCGCCTGCGGCCCAGGCAGCCCGCAACATCTAATGAGTTCAGCCGCAGCGCAAATATCGGCCGGACAAGACGCATGATTTTGATTTCGATATCAAACTGTTTGTTTGCACGCTAGAGGGCGATCCGCCGCCTCGTACTGGGCTGCTAGCGGAGCGGCAAACGGTCGTTCCAATTGCTTCACTTGCCCGGCTCAAAATTCGCTCTTGCTCATAGCAATGTAGGAGATCCAGCACTTTCAGAAAGCCGACGAAACTATGCACCCCAAAGGCCCGCGTTCTCGGGCGCAGTCCACCGGTTGGTGGCCACGGCAAAGGAGGAGGAGCTTCTGCGCGAGGCAGCATCCGTCTTTCTATGCGAATATCTGCTCTCCACCTATAAGGTGGTCCGGGTGCGGGTCCTTCGCGGCGCGACGAACCAACCATCACCGGGATCAAGGTTTTCGAGGGATGACGCCTTGCGAGTGCAATAATTCAAGTCCCCTCCTAGCGACACGCAACATGTCGCACGTCGGTCCTCCTTCACATCGGTCAGCTGCAAGGATTCCTGCACTGTCCGTACCGCGACACGTGCCAAGATAGCTGGATCCGATTCACCCTCTGCGGCCAGAGTCAAGACCTTCTCGGCAAGGCATGCCTTCAACGAAGAGGTCCGCCTCAGTTCGGGCACCATCGGGACGGCATCGTCCAGAACACTTCCCAGCTCAGTACACACTTTATTTTTGGACGATTTTGTAGGTCCCATGATGCTACTCGTGCCGGCTCCGACTCACCCAGCCAGTGTTTCCGAAAAATAGCAATCCCGGCATCCTTGGCGCGTTCCTCGAGTGAGTGTGGCGGTCGGGCTGGCCAATGGCTCACTTAAGTCTCTAAGTGCGTCAGCTTGTCGACAGCTGATCCTAATAGAGCGAGAACCAGAGAGCGACACGATCGGCTCAGGATTGCGAACCAGCTCAAACCGGGACGGGACATGGACCCATTTAACAGCATCAACCCATTCGACCGAGACTCTGCTTACAACGCCGCGGTGCCACAACCGCAACAGCAGCAAGCGGAGTTTGAGCCGTACTTGGATGCAGTGCCGCAGCTTGATACCCCTGCCGTCGCAGAGACTCCTGTTTCTCCAGATCGCTACAATCCTCATCTGTCTGACGAAGACCGTGGGCTCATCCAGGCGTTGGAACTTGGGCACCATAGTGCCGGCGGTCCTCATCCCCAAGACGCAGTCACCAGACGCGTCGGGGACGCCGCTGCGCAGCACAGCGCGCCCTGGGAAGCTTTGAGTTGGCCTAAGGAGCTGACTGCGGAAGGTCACGATCAGGATCCGCTGCGAGGGATGATGGGCGAACCCATCCTAGCATCGTCTCTCAAGCCAACCGCGCGCGATCACCAGGCACCGGATCGCGGACAAGCCGTTCGTCACTTCAACTGGAGCGACGGCTACCAGCCGGCTCCGAACGAGCTCACCGGGAGCACCCCCCTTTCAAGTCACGCGGCCCTCATGGGTGAGGATTACAGCGGGCAGTTGAGTCCTGCGAAGAGGCAGAGGACGCTAAGCCATGCGGAACTGGATGCTATTGAGCGCCAGCTGAGCGAGCCGGGCAATTCAATGGCTCGTGTGCTTATGGAAAGCGCCGGCGCACCGTCGCCTTACGGGCCAGCGGTCGGTTCGGCATTGGTCCTTCCTGAGGAAGGTTACGATCAGGATCAGCTGTGGGCGATGGTGGAAGACGCCGGCCCATCATCGTCTCTCGAGCCAACCGCGCGCCATCAGCAGACCCTGGATTTAGGAGCGGTCGTTCGTCCCTTCAACTTCCGGCAGGGCGACCAGCACGCGTCGGCTGCGCTTGACGGTAGCAGCATCCCGCCGAGCCAGGACAGCCGACCCAACAGTTTCGTGGTTCACACTGACCGCTACACCGCGCTGTTCGTGCCCGCGGCGGCGATGAGGCGAAGCACCCCACTCAATCCGCCAGGCGCTGCCATTCGTCCCGGCTTTCGACCGGAAGACGTTCCGCAGCCCAGTGCGCAGCCGGCCAATCGGGCCTCGCAAGCGCGGCTTGGACGGTCGACGGAAACAGCCGCTCCGGCGTCCTCCAGGGCTGAGACGACGTCCCCCGCGGTCCGCGAGATTTATGCTGCATCATGGGCCGTTCCCGAGGGCTTTTCGCACGGCACCCAACCCGCCCCGGACACGATGCTCTCGAAGCTCGGCCGCTGGGGCCTCTTGCCGGACGCGGCGCAGCCGGTAAAACAGTACGACATTCGCGGCGAGCGCTACACCGCCCTCTTGGGACCGGGAGGGCCCAATGACGTTCGGCTCATCCATCACCCACGATAGGATCCCGTCCAGATAACTCTGGTATCGGGCTTGTTAATGGAGGATAGCTTGGTCCAGCGACTCTTGCGAGCTTGGCGAGGTGTGGACGGTGCAGATGAGCGCTACCCCTCCCGCTGAACTTGCGCGCATCATCGCTCAGCGACTCCTCGTCGAGCCGAACAGCCATCGCCCCTTTTTTATTTGCGAAGAGCCAGCGCCAAAGCTGCGAAGAAAACCTACGGTGTTCTTGACGGTACGTTTGGCGGCATTGCCCTTGATGAGGGCCTCCTCAAGCCCCGAAATCCGGGAAGCATCCTCGGAGTAAAGAGGCTGCTTCCTGCGCCCCATTGAAACCCCCGTCGACTGAGCTGGCTGCAAGGCCGATGACGACGGTCTGGTCCTCGATCAGCCCCAGATGCACATCCTGGTCGTGGCCTTCCGCAGAAAGCTCCTCTGGCCAACGCCGGGCTGCAGCGGCGGCGTCGATCCGCCTCGAGTCTATCAGTGCCGTGTGATCGAGATCAGCGGTGGTCGGGATACGGACTGCCGCAAAGGGGGGGATCGCTTGAGCTGGATCAAGGGAACGGCGCGAATGAGCTTCACCTGACGCCGAGCGCCGTCAGTCACGCCATCCGCAAGCTGGAGGGCACGCTTCGGACAGTCCTGTTCGAGCGCAGCGCGCGATCGGTGGCTCACGCCGGCGGGCGAGAATTTGATGCGTCACACCGGTGCGGTGTTCGATCAGCTTCGTTGCGGCCTTGAGGAGGTCGCCGCGCGGCCCGCAATTGGTGCGTGTCCATTCCGCGCCGAGCTTTGCCGCGCAATGGCTGGCACCACGGCTTGCACAGTTCCTTGCCGCTTACCCAAAGCTCGACGTTCGATTGGCCGCAAGTACGGACTAAACTGACTCCGCTATCAGTTGCTCATCAGCTGTCTGCCGTCTTAGTGCGCAAACCATTTGCTCGAGAAACTGTGTGCAACCTTATACCTGTTCACAGAGCTCTCGTCCTCGCAGGGGACCGCGATCGGATCGCGCTCAACATCAAACTCACGGTCGGCGGTATAGCCGACGGAAAAGCACTTCTCCTGATACTCCCCCAGCGCGCGCTGCTTCATCTTGAAGCGCACAGCGACAAATCCTGCCTCCAGCACTCGATTCTTCCATTCAACGACGCCAAAGTCCAAGAGATCCCCACTCACGGATTCAAGCTCCCACTCTTGCCGTCTCTGATCACCAAGCCACCTTGCCAGGGTAGGCCACTCTTGGGCGAGCCGCATTCCATCACCGGTTCCGGATGAAAACGTCTTTATCCTTGAGAGGATTGAGTCGGCCATGCCGCGAGCGCGAGATCCATTTTGTTGCCTCAGCTGCGCCTCACGCTCAGCCTTCTCAGCGTCAGTTTGTTTTCTTTCGGCCTCGCGGCGCACCTGATCATCGCGCTTCTTTTGTTCTAGCGCCGCCTGCGCGCGCATCTCGCTGGCCACGCGATCCGCAATCTTAGTCTGCTCGGCGTCAACGTCTCCGGCTGAAATCCAAATCGGTAAGACATGATAGCTGAGCTTGTCTCGTTGCAAACTCGTGATTAGCTCTCGTAGGTCTTTAGCTGCTCCATAGATCGCACCGCACTGACCTCTCTTCGCGGCCACAAATGCACTGTCGATCGAGGTCGAAATGGTCGACGCGGGCGCACCAAACTCCAATTGAAAGCGGTCCGCGTTGCGTACCAGCAATGATTCATGAGCCTTTTGCTGATTTGCAACTGTTTGGCAGATCACAGAGTTGCTGTTCTTCACGACGACGACGCCGAAGCCATCAATAGCCTTGTTCAACAGGTCATTCTCGAACTGCAAGCTTCTAATGCTATCGCCGTTTCGAGCGACTTGAAGCTCTCGTTCGCTAATACTCGCAAGCAAGGTAAAGTCGCCCCTATCGGATGCAGCGAGGATCGACGCAGCGATGTCGGGAGAGGCCGTAGCGAGGAGGCCTCGGTTGACCCCAATAAGATCATACTTGTCGAGATCGGCCGGCTGGCAAACTTCGGCGAGCACGTTAAGCGTTCGCGCACCCCGGTCAGCAATCTTCTTCTTCAGCTCTAAAGTTGCAAAAGCATCGAGATTGTCGTCGTGTGCAAAGCACATTGTGGCTTTACCGTTGTCAAACACAAGGTCACCTCGCAGGTTGCGAACCACCCCTGCGCGTCCACTCTCATTGACCAGGACAAGCGTTTCGTCGAGCGGGCCCAGCACGAGATAGCGATTGCGATCCGTCGCGGTAGGCAACTCCTTGCGACTTTGTATTGGATGTTTTCCGCGATAGTCGCGATATGCTACTTCGACGTGCAGCCGCTCGAGATTCTTCTCGGCTTCCGCAATGGCGGCCTTCAACGACGCAGCGTCAGGTTCAGCGAGCACATCAAGCATGCGCGAACGGACTTTAAGCAGATCCTGCGCAGCATCTGACGTTATATTCGCTCGCACGTAGCTCGCGATAAACTCCGATACCGTCCGAGCGGTGTCTTGAAGTTGGTCCAGCTCGGACTTGGCGGCCTGCTGTCTGGCTTCCTCCCTGGACGTGCGGTACCGCTTGAATTCCGGAACTTCATCGAGCCGCTTTTGGAGATTGTCAAACGCACTCGATATTTTGTCGTTGTCCTGACCGGACAATGCCCCTTTCAACGTGGCAACAAGCGGACCGATCTCCAGCGGAACAAGGCTCGAATTTTTCTGCGCGAATTCAGTTAGATCGGTAATGAGATGCTCCCCGTTCAGCCGCAATGCTGCAGCGGCCTGAGCCAGCTCCTTCTGCCGAAGGTCGTCGGCCTTCTGATCGAGGGCGTCAATACCGGCTGCGATTTGTCTTACACAGCTTTCAGCAGCATCCTTGGCGACGTCGATCTTCCTGATGTCGGCCAATGGTGCCGCCATCTCCGCGGCTCGTCGTTGAGCGTTCAAAATCGCTTCATCGCGATCGCTGATTTTCCGGTGGAGCTCTCGCTCGGCATCTGCGCGAGCCGCGCGCAACTTTGCGATCGATTGCTGAATTTCCTTCAATAAAGGCTTATTGCCCCCGGTTGCCTCGAGCCGATTCAACTTGTCTTCCTGTTCGGAAAACCGCTGCGCAAGATCATCGAATTTCGATTGGCTCTCTGCTGCGGCCTCCGTCGTTCGCTGGACATCATTGAGCAACTTCTTGCGATCTTCTGCCGAACCTGCGAGAGCTTGCTGCTTTCGTTCGCCGGCGCCCTTGTCCCGCGATAACTGATCGACCTTGGCTTGCAAGCGGGTCAATTGCTCTCGATAATTTTGGACGACTGACGATATTTCTCTGATGGTCGCGTCGAACTTTCGAAGTGGCGAGACCTCAGACCCTGTGGCGCCCGAGTTGCCGTCTATTGGTGCCGAGAGGCACAGTTCGGGCGTCTGTGCCGCGGTATCCGGCGCCATTAAGCTCAGCAGGCCGTCTTTAGCGGCTTGGTTAGAGGGATCTATTAGCAGGGCGTATTGGTAGTCTTGGAGCGCCTCTTGGGTCGAGCCCGCGGCAGCGCGAGCTTTGGCACGGCTAAGACGAGACCACACAAAGTTACTCTTGAGGGCAATGGCCTTGTTCAGCGATGTCAGCGCATTCGCCGTATCATTGAGGCCTAGATAGCTGGCCCCGAGGTTCGCATACGCGTGCGAATACTTCGGATTCGAATCAATCGCGGCTTTGCAGTCCGCTAACGCAGACTGATACTGCTGGGTCTGATTGTAGGCGGAACAGCGGCCGTCGAACGCATCGGCTAGTCGAACGCGGTCAAGGCCTTTCGCCTCAATAACCTTCGTACAGCCTGTAAGCCGCATTTCAGGTCTTGAAGACTGACAATCCTTCCACGGATCGGTTGGCGTCGCTGCTAATGCCTCCTGCGTGGCCTCTGAAGTTGGGCGATTCGAAAGGCTTGACGCGTCTATCGCAAAAAATCGCAGCCGGCCGCGCCCATCGGAATCGTGGCTTTCGGCCCAGACGAAGCCCGCGCCGCCGGACACGCGATAGATCGGCAGCTTCTGACGGATTGATTGCTGGAAGTCGCCGACGAAGTCTATCAGAATTCCACCCGGGCTGCGGCCGCCTGCCAACGCAGCGATAGCGCTCGCATCCAACGGTTCAAGCGAGGCTGCGCCCCAATACGCAATGACGCCCGTTACATTAGGAATGTTTCGCGGCATCTCGATGGTTCGTGGTTGCTCGCCGAACGCGCGTGTTAGTCGCTCAATGTCCCCACTGACCTCGCCAGGATCGAAGAAGGCCGGCTCAAGATATCGATTTAGATATGAAAGGCGCCCATCTTGGCTATGCAAGAGACTGGAGGACGACAGGTAATCCCCTCGTGGCGCTCGTTCATTTCGTTGCTTCTGGCACCACGTAAATCCCGAAAATTGCTCACTTGGTTTGCACTGATACTCTCGGTAGTTGGCCGACCCGAAATCGATGATGCTGCCGAGCGCGATTTTGTCGACGCGGTATTTGGATGGCTGCATGGATCGAGGCGCCTCAGCCGGAGCAGCATTGTTGGACGGTTGAAGTCCGACGTTCGCAAATTGTTGCGTGTCTGCCTGAGATCGGCAATTCGCGACAATGTTCGCGATCCGGCTATCCGATGGCGTTATACCGTTGCCAACGAGGGTCTGAAGGTTGAGGCCTCGCTGTCGAAGAGTACCATCCACGCACGCCTGGCTCGCCAACCCAATCTTACGCCATTCTGCTTGTGTAGCCTCGACAATCGCAGACTGCATGATCGCACCGAAAACATTGATCATGTCTCGAGCCCCTTGGGCGTGACACGACGCAATTGCAGCCGCATACCCAAGACAGGAAATAAGACAAAAACCGAAGGCGCGGCGACTTCTGCGCATTTCGCTCACCCAAACGCATCAAAGAAAAAACAATAGCAAATTGCAGTACTTGTGCGGTACGTCAAGTGTTAAACGCACCCGGTAAAACCCGTGGTTTATTCCTTGGCAAACAGATTCCTTACCGCAGGGTACGCGTCCTGCTTTCCTGGACGAGGAATTGTGAACCGCTGGCTCGCCAGGAGGTCTAGGTACCGCAGAATGCTGCGCGGCTCCCCCTCACACGAAGAGTCCCGCGATCTCCATCCCCATCATTCGCACATTACCTGCGATGGCGAATTTAGGACGATCTCGGGCTTCCCCTTATAGGATTGCACCTCACCCGTGATTGCGCACGTCTTACCTGCAACATTAGGCACGCCAGAAAAGGCGCTCGCGTTTTTGGAAGGTATCCAGCCGGTGAAAGCTTGGTTTGGATAGGCTCCTCCCATATTAAGAAACCTGTTCCCTCGCCCCGATGTCGTGTCCGCCGAGACAATGCCCTTCACGGTGACCAACTTCCCATAGTGGTTAACGGCTTCCTCAGGAAATATCATTTTGACAGGAGCCTCCGCGCGAGCCGCAGGCAGAACTGCCGTGAAAGCAAAGAGCAGAGCAATCGTTCTCATCGCGCTCCCCCGAATCCTCGCCCGCTAAGCTAGTCGATTCGTGGAGCAGACGAAGGAATTAGGTGATTAATCGCTGTATTTCCGTCCTATACTCTCGACTAGTTCACAAGGGTCAAATTCGCAAAGGCCCTGGCGTGGGCGACCTCCCCCATAAACCCGCCATGAGGACGGGGCGTGGGAGGGGACCGCGAATTGGCTGACCAGCATGGCCTAACAGTCCATGCTTCTTGATTACTTGCGAATTTTGCTGGAGATCTTTGGGCTGCGCTGGAGCAAGATGAAGAGAATCTAACCCGCCACACACACTGATAAGCTTTTGCGTATACCTTATCAGTTGTCCTCGGGGAATTTACCCGGTAACTTCGCCAACTCCCTGCCGGCGCGCCAACAAATCCGCGCCTCGCCTTTGGCCCTACGAGGTGATCCCAGCGTGCCGATCCTTGGAAGGCTCGCTGAGCAAACCAGCGAGCCTGAAGCCTTCCAGGATGCCCTCGAGCCGCTGTTCGCGGATCGTCGCGGCAAGCAGCGTAACGGCCTCGGTTCGGTCGACCGTGAAGCGAACGTCACGGTAGCGTTGCATCAAGACGTCGGCGAGACTGGCAACAGCCACCTCGTGATGACGCAGTGACGACACCGTCTCGTCCGCAAGATAGGCGGCCAAATCAGCATTCGGTACCGGCCCAGGACCCGCGTCGCCTTCAAGGCGTTTCTTGACCGCGCGACGGATCGACTCACCTTCGCGCTGCGTTTCCACCCAGAGGATGAACACCGCGTCCGCAAGCTTCTCGCGCGGTAGGGATCTCAGTGCGGCAATGCGAGCCTGAAAGTCCTTGGAACCGTTTTGATTGTCGCGCGAGCGCTGTGCGTTCGCCCGCGCTCCACCCTTTAGCTCTCGAACCATCGTCATGCTCTCCCGGCGCAGCGATATAGCCGCCAAGCGCTCGGAACGAAAGCGCAAACTGGCGCGCATGACCGCGATCACGGACGATCGTTAAGATCAGTGCGCGTAGCGATCTTTAAAAGGTACTGATCTCGTGGGCCGCGCGAGCCTGCGCGTCGTAGACTCTGACCTGCAGCATGGAAAATCGCCGCTTCAGATCCCGCGCGCCGCTTTCGACGCCATCCTTCGTCTCGAACTCCGTCTTCACGCAACCATCGACAACGATCGCATAATCACTCGTTGGTAGCTCGCGCGTAGAATTTCGCAGCTTTGGACCCAGATATTGGAAATGAACTTTGCTTTTATTACTTACGGTGAGTCTTGCTGCAGCGACAAGCCAGGCCGCGTCTTGCAGCACACCTGTCAGCCCCGGTTCTGAAGCCGGACGGCACTGCCTGGATGAGGAATATTGCCATGTTCGCCAGCGTCGAGGGCGCCAGACATCACCGCTCGCCACACGCTAACCCAGAACACACTCAGTCACCTCGCCGTTTGTATCTCGACGTCATCTCTGTCGCCGACCGATACCCCCTCAGATCAGCTCCTCCCGTATCGCCGATCGCGATCGAGGCTGCGGACCGACGCTTTGGTGCGCGGGCATGGTTCCGATCGCTTGCTCGCTCACGCCAATGCGACCCGCGAGGCACTTACGGTCGCGGCGGCTCGGGCCAGTACTTCCCGAGATACCAGATCAGGCCAATCCCTTGAAGACCTCGTTGATGGCTTCTTCGCGATACGAGGGCTTGTTAGGCGCCAATCTGAAAATCTTGAGCTCTGGCTTTTCGTCAGGTTTGCCGCGAACAATCAGCGTAAGCTTGCAGTCCTTCACGAGGGGCTGCAGCTTCTCTCTGTGCTCCTCGACCAGTCGCCTCAGATGCTCATCCGTCAGCTCTGAAAAGCAAAGCCGAAAGACGACCGGACGAAGCGGGTCGTAAAACTGCGAAATTGGAATTTTGTCTTGCTTCAAGGCATACACGATGGCCTGAAGTACCGAGGATTTCCCCGCGTTATTTTCTTCAACGATGCACGAAAACCGGGTCGCTTCAAAGACGACTTCACGGAGGCCTTTGAAGTTCTCGATTTCAATTCGGTCCAGCTGCACTCGACTCCCCCAACTCGCTGTCTCCGACGATGCTAGGCGAATCGGACAGTCGGCACAACCTCCACGAGCTCTCCCCCGTAAGCGATATCTCTTAGATCAGCAGCTAGGTTCGTCAGCTAATGTGGCATATATACTCTGCTCGGGAGACCACCGGGTTATCCTCAATTTTTTCGCAATACGTTAGAGCAACAAATGGCGGCATAGTTGGCACGGCCTTCTGTCTTCAGCTCCACACTATAGAAACTTGTCTTGGCCACATAGGAGTTTGGGTCAATTGCCCCCGTACCAGGATAGCCGCCGAATTGAGCGACTGTCCCCACGTACCTCTTCTTTGACCATCACCGAGAAACGTGTCGTGTTGATGCGCTGGTGATGCTCACTCCGACGAGGTCGTCCTTGTCGATAGCCTTTGATGCTGGCAACCAGCCAGTAAGCCAGGCCCATGCCGGTCTCGGACGGATCAACGCCCCTGCAGTTGTCGGGATACCGTTCGATCGCCTTCTGGAACGAGTTGGCGAACTTGATGTGATTGGTTCTTGTATCCGCGTCAGAGAATCCGGCTTTCGGCGTGGCTGACAGAACAGCCAAGCCTGCGGGCGCGCCGACCTTGGCACTTCCATCGGCAGGAATGAGCGCACCAGCGTCAAGTCGAGATGCGTGGCTGCAGTCCAGTCTTTGATCTTACGAACGACAAGATCCGCATCGTTGCTGGTGGCGACGGCCGCCAGTTCACACTCGATCAAATCGACGATGTTGCGTATCTCCACCTTTCCCCGTTCCGGCGAACTTGGAAACGCTGTACATCCCGCTAGGCCGATGAGGCAGGCACCCTGCCCACTTCATGACTTCATGGCCCCCCGTGAAGCTTTGGGACGAGCCTATCGACATCAGGTTGCACCGTCAATTGGCACACATCCTGAGATTGTAGAGCTGCCGAGGCTTGTCAGTGCGGCAGACCAGCTCGGGCAAGACCGCATACGAACGCATTTAGCGCGTTTTCCAGCTCCGCGGCCCTTCTCGTACGGTCCAGAGGGGCAGACCGTGTGGCGTGGCGGAGGCTACCGCAAGTCAATTCGGGCCGCCCTACTATCCTGTCGGCTTTAAGCCCAGCAAACTACTTTTGTAGCTTAATCGCCGTCTCGGTTGACTCGAGATTCCCATCGTTGTCGCGGGGCCGATCGGCATCGCTTGTGCTTATCTTGTCGACACTTCGAAAGCGCTTGCACAACGACTTTTCTGCAGTGAATGTGACCCCTCGACACTCCTGCTCTCGATGGCAGGAATCAATGCATTCATCTAATGATCGCTTCGAACTCGAGTCCAGCTCGCGCCCGATTAAGACCGCCACGCCCGCGGTAACAAATGGATCATAGTCCATTGTGAAGGGCTTAATCGAGTCTGGCGGTATCTTAAATCCTGGCCGGATCCCAGTCACCCAAAGCGGGTCGAAGCGCAAAGCGGACGACGTGTGCTTCAGCGAGCATGTCTTAGTCGAGTTGCGATAGCTGTAAGCAACGCACTCTCGGTTCTCGGCGCAAGTCGCTTCACAACCATCAACGTTGTCGATCCGCAGACTTTTCAGCTCGCAGGCCGCTGCACGCTCCTCTTGCTTTGCGAATCGCGGAAATGCGCTGTTCGCTCGCTGCAACCTAGATTGCTTTGCCGAGGCTGCCACAGGCTTTCCGAGCACCGCAATCGGCGTTGATGGCGGAAAGAATCCCACATCGTCCGTCTCATAGATACCGGATACCAGACCCCCATCCGAGTTGATGATATAAACCTTGAAGTCGACATGCGATCGGCGATTTTTTTCCTCGATGACGCACTTTTGGCCTTTGATAGCGAAATCCACTTCAACTGTGTAACGCTTGTCAAACCCATCGTCTAAGTCCGCGTTCCGCCCAGCGATAGCCTTACGAGTGCCTACTCTGGTCGCTCTACCGCCATCGTTTGGACGCCAATTTTCTGCCGCCCGCTCGTCATGTCCCCAGATGTATGCATTCCGACAAACGTTATAGTATCGCTGTGCCGGCAGCTGCGCCTTGTCATACCCGACCAGCCTTATGCCCCAGCGGCCCAGCTTATCGACCGTGTCCATGCAGAGCCATTCTTCCTTGGCCTGGGAGAATACCTCTAAGAAGAGGCTCGCTGATGCAAACGGCTTTTTGACATAATCGGCGAACCAGGTCGTATCTCCGTACATGGACATTATTTCGCGGACATCGTTGAGGCCCGAAGCGTAAAACTGAGCGAGTACCTGGTCCCTCGTTCGTTCACCCTTTAGATAGCGCTCAATCGACTCATCAGAGTTTGGCCGCAGGTAGGTGGGATGGAACATCAGCCGCCCGCGAGGATGAAGATAACGGCCGATGGAAGGACCAAGCCGAGATCTCTCCCGGCCGGCAAGGAAGATCAGAGCGCAAGCTGATTGGCACACAGCGTCATCTTGAACGACAGTGGTAATCGCCTGCGAGCGTTGCTTCACAATGAAGCGCGCGATCTCCAACGCTTCGGTAACGAGACCTCCGGTGCTGTCCAAGCAAAGCGTAGTCGCGTGTTCATTGAACTCGTTGATTTGCTCTTCGGTGCCAATAACAGCTTTAAGAGCTTTTGCCGTACCAGGGCCAATTTTGCCGACCAACCTTATGTCACATCGCCGTGGATCTCCCTCCGCAGAGATGTCCCTATCCGTGATCCTGCTGAGGTTCTCTCGCGGGGTCGTTATCTCCGCCGGCGCGTCCTGACCAAAGGCAACATCACTACATAGAAGGAATACGGCACTAAGAGTTAAGAATCTGACGCTCCGCCCCATATCTAGGTATACCTATAGCCCGCTATTTCCTTAGCTCTCTTGGGAAACGAGGGTTACCCTTGTCCAGGGCCATGCGTTCGATTTCTTGAAGAGAGATGTTTGCACCTCCCTCGAGCCGCCTGCTGAGGGCCTCGACATCTGCTAGATCTTCGGACGTCGTTGGAACGTCGACGCGCTGCTCATCGTTGACAACGACTATGCCGCAAACGATTTTTCCGTCTTGCTCGCTGCAGACGTTCTTATTTCGCGATTGCAATCCCCATCGGGGCCCGAATGCCAGAACGGCGTAATACATTGCAAGCGCTTTTGCCTCACCAACGCCATTGGCGCGCATTCCGTTATAGAAGACCTTGTGGGTCGCTTGCCAACTCTCCGTTCGCGTGACGCAAAAATAGTCATGAATGACCGATGCATTTCGGAATAGACCGTCCAAAGGACCTCCTATTAGGGTCCAGAACACCTGGGGGATCGAAGCACCATCTACCGTAGAGCCCTTCTTCGCTACCCATGTCTGGCCGGCTGCGTCACGGAATCGATAGTCAGCCTGCAAGATCATTCTGTAGCCATCACGATCTAGCTCAACCACTAAGGGGTCGAGAAAGCTACCAAAGTCGCTGGGCTGTTGGGCCTCGGCGTCGCGGCATAGAGCAAAAAGGAATAGACAATAAGCGAAGAGGCGCACGACCTTATTCATCGAAAACAATCCTCGTGAGCGTATTTAAAGTTGTACTTTAACAGCGCTGTGTAGTCTGTCCAGATCTTGCGCATGAGCCCAGCTGACCCGAGATTGTAATAAAGCCCCTCGTAGGAGGGGCTCTACGCTTTTGCCAGCAGCACAAGCGCGGCTTGAATGAGGGATCGGGGGGTAGGATCAGCTAAGTCTCGACCGAGAGCCGGGGTCTCCGCGGTAGCGACGAATAGCAGACTTCCATAGCCGCGGTTGAGCCATTCAACCTGCCAGCCCGGCACACCTGCCAAAGAAAGACCGTTCAGAAAGCCGGTCAGCGAGCTTTCCAAGCACATGCCTCGCTCCGCCTCCAGCCGCGGGTCGCCCCCCTCTATTTGGCCGTCTGGCGCTGTATCCTTAGGCAGATTGGCTGCATATCTTAACCGTTTGGAGATTGAACATGGCCAAAGCGAAGCCCGCGTTTGATGCGTTTGTCGTTAGTGGCTCTGGGGGAGCGCGCAGTGGACCAGGATCGGCGCTGGCTGGAAGCACGCGGAGTTGCGCGGCTTGCTAATGTTCGCGATGAGCATGATTTATCCGACCGTGAGAGGCCGGCGGTGCATACTCTCTTCTTGTTGTTAGTGTTGCAATCGTAGCGTCGAAGGCGGCTTTACACGGACCATTTACAAGTTTGGCCATTCTCGTCGGGCGAGCGGCACGCAAGCTCGCACTGATAAGCTTTTGTTAGAAAGCTTATCAGTTGAAGCAAACGAGGCGATTGGTCCGGCGATCGCACTGCGACCGACGCGATTTACTTTTTACTTTCTTTGATCCTCACCGCTGCCATTGTTAGCCGAGCGAGCAAGAAAGACGCTTGTCGCAAAAATTCCATAGCCTCCGCATCATTCGGCAAATTGGACTGACCGTGTGCCATGGCGTTTCGTGCGGACCGCAAGCTTAAATAAAGCTCATAATCCTCATGGCCGATGAAGTCGCGCGTCAGTAGCACCCGCATGAGCGTGATACCTTTTGCCTTGACTCCCAACGCCTCACCGGCCTGGTTCAAGACATGTTCGACGCCATCGAATGCAGCAAATACATTTCGAGCGGCGGTGTCGCCAATTTCTGGTACCCCGATTGCCCTACGAAGAGCGTTCGTTGCTGTAACATTGGACAGGTTTTTATCCAACCTTGCGAGGACGGCTGCATTTTCTCGCTCCAGCTCGGCAAGCCGTTCAGTCAAGAGTGTAGCCTGCTCTGCTGCCGCTTCGGCCGATTCCGGCGGCGCATCATCTACAATATCTGTCCCCTTGGCGATCAATTGGCCAAACTTGAACTTCGCTCCTGCAACGCTCATCTCGACAACGCGGCCAGCCAGCGCGGTTAGCTCTTTTCTTAGCAGGTAAATCAACAAAAGTACGACGAGCGGCCACGCCAAATGGCCGACCATCGAGTCAATAAATTGAAGCACGCTCATCGGGGGTTCAAGCTCTGCACTAAAGGATAGGACGGGCATTCGTCGGCCGCTTTGTGGGTCAAAGTCAAGTTCTCTGCAAGTCGACGACTCCAGCGAAAGACACGCCCGCCGCTATTCCGGCAGCGGCGAAATTATCCGCTAGCTCCGCGCTAAACACGGGCTCTACGACAGCCAGAAGCTTGGCAAATCGACGACCTGCGTCCGCGTCGTCATGCGGGTTCGGGCACAACAGGGTAATATCGCCCGCCCCCGGCATACGTTCAAACTCCGTCCAATCCGACGCCCGGGTGGGAAAAAGGACAAAGCCGCCCATCGGATGACATCTGATCACCTGCCCTTCGCTCGCCCACCCCAGTGTGCGCCTGTAACGCTCGACAGCGTGAGGCTTGGAGTCGCCCTTCTCCGTCCCCTTGCCGTGATGTTTCGGACTTGCCAAGCACGCGTCACCGACGATCAGCGACTTTCCGAAGCGGATCGTGACCCTCAGCACATAGTCCGGCGCGCAGTGCGGGTCGATGCCGAGGAAGGGACGGTGCGGATCCAGCTCCTGGTTATCAGCCGCCCATTCGAGCGCGGGCAGATGGCGTTCGTGGGCGGGAGGAAGCCGCTCGTAGTCGACGAAGGTAGGCGTCGGTTCGTAATCGAGCTCGACCACGATGTCACCACGCCTCATCCGCCAGGAACAGGACCGCACAATGTCGGCGACGTCGGTCGAAGCGACGCCCTGGAAGCCCAGCAGTCGAAGCTGCTTCGCCAGCCATATGGCTCCCCAGAGCTCCCAGAGGTTGTTCAGATAGACCGGTGGATAGTGCGATCTCGCCGACTCGACTTCGGAGAGCGATTCCGAAACGCGCGGCGCGAAGGCCCGCAACAGCTTCCGAAGTCGGTGGTCGCGCTGGAACAACGGGCTGGGATATACGAACGTCGCAAGCTCGGCATCGTCGCCGAGATGCGCGAGCGTAGCCCTCAGATCAGTCAGTTGGTGCTCAAGAGAGGCAAGCTGCCCGATGTCGCCTTCGATTCTTTTCTGGCGTTGCTCGGGACTGTTGCGCCCCGCCTTCGACCGCATTGCCTCCAGTGCGCTTCTGACGACGCCCCCGGCATCCTTCAACTGGCCCTGCCGGCGCATTGCCCAGTGCGACACAATCGCATTCTCGGCGAGCGGAAGTCTGTGCCGGGATCGAGGTCCGAGTTCGGAGAATGGATCCCGGCGCACCGAAAGCGCGGCGCGCAACTCCTCGTCGACCAGACCGATTAGCTCGGCAGCCGACACCGAGCTGCCGTAGTCGCCGCGCCGGCTCCAGGACCGCTCAGGACGTTCGTTCATCATGTCCCAACCGACATCAACACTGAGCTCCTTCTCGATGTCTTCGACCATAGCGATGACGTCGCGATAGCTCAGCAGCATCACGGGAACGACGTAGCAGCGCAGCGTGCAGTTTTTTGGGGCTTTCAGCGGCAGGCTGACCTCGCCAAAACGGCGCCGCCACGATAGATCGCCCTCTAGGTCCCAGCGCTGCCATTTGGTACCCTCGGGCGCGGTATCGGACAACGGCGTGAGACCGGTCTTGCCTTTCGCCGCCTGTGCGGGACCGCCCCTGATCAAAATGTCGAGGTACGCGCAATCGTCGCGGACGATGTACCAAGTGTCCGGTCGCCACGGGTGTTCGACCCCGATGTTATCTGCGCCGGTGACGCGCACAGCTTCGATCTCGGTCTTCCCTACTGCCACGGCGAGATGAATCCGAGCCGCGCCTGTTGCCGCGCGAGCTTCAGACGCCGACGCGTCCGCGGCAACTCCTCTGCCCCGTCGAGCGCCTTGTCCAATGCGTCGAGCGCCGGTTGCAACTGGTCGAAGGCCCCCGAGAGCTTCACCAGAATCCGGCTCGCCAAAATCCGGTCGACCAGATCGTCACGCTTCAATAGGTCTTTGCCCTGAAGATCGAGCCGATGTTGCAGGCCGAGAAGCGACTTGATGTCGGCCAGCACACGACGAGAGGGCAGAATATCGTGCCGGAGGTCGTGTTCGTTGACCGTGAGTTGCAGCGCATGCAACACAGCGTTGATACGTTCATCAGTGTTCGCACCGTCGACCGACACCATCGGCAACCCCGGTAGGGGCGGTATCGAGGCCAGACTGCCGATTCCGGTCGGCTTGTCGACCTGCCATTCCACTTGGGCGAGTTCCAGCAGGAAGCAGCGGTCGATCACCTTCGGCGAGGGCGGTCGCGAGGAATCGTCGATGTTCATTGTCCCGAAAATCCGGCACGAAGCGATCTTCGCGTCCGGCGCGATGGCGCCGTTGCCGCCATCGAGCGCGTTGAACAAGCGCGACAGATAATATTCGGGACGCGTCAGGTTGAACTCGTCAAACAAAATGAGATGGGAATGCGGGTTGTCGCCCACCAGATGGGACAGCCGGCCGCCCTGATCGAAGAGAACGCCGTCGTTTTCCCAATGCGCCTGCACGGCAATTTCATGGAAGGTGTGACCAACCTTTTTGCCGAGGATCTGCGCGATCGTGCGCACAAGGGTCGACTTGCCGCAGCCAGGTGGTCCCGCGAGTAGCACAATCGGCCGGATCGCCAGCGCAAGCAGAGCGACGACGATGTCATCAAACTGCAGATGCGGGTCGACAGCCTTAATCTGGTCTCTCAACGTTTCGAGAGCGTACGAAAACTGCGAGTCGGGAACGCGAACGTCCCAATCGAATGCGGCTGCCGGGCCAGTATCGATCTCTTCGGCATCAGACTGTTGCGAAATCGGCTCGATCGCAGCAGCTCGCCCATCACCAAGAGGCGCCGCTATCTCGGCAGAAGCGGCCCGGGATGCAATGCCCGCTTCAGCTTCCGCGCCGCGCTGTGGCTCGTCGCCGGCGCTCAGCGGAACGCCGGACACTTCCGAGGTGAAGCGTGCCGACGGTGCGGTCGCCGCCGCACCGAAGTCCATCGCCGTCTCGTCGGCGACCGCTGCATCATCGTGCGAGGCAGCGGTACTTGCGCCGTCCTGGTTATCGCCCGCCAGGGGAGCGTCCAATCCCTCGTGCACGACGCGCTCGAGCTCCTCCGCGGACGTCCAGCCGCGATCGGCCGTCAGAGCGACAATCTTGGACATACCAAGGTCGAGGATGACGTCTTCCGCGGCGTCAACCGCGAGCGCCCCGGGCCGCAAAGGTCCATCGAAGGGATCAAGCGCCGACTCTTGCCTTTTTCGCAGCGTATTGGCATCGATCCATAACGTTCCGGTACCATCGACCTGGTTGGAATGGACGAACGCCTTTTGCCTGAGCGGATCCCATTCGATCGCCATCTTGCCAGGCGAATGGCGCACGCTCATCGCGCGAAACGGCCGCCCCTGGCGGGCCGCGACGCCCGCCGCGCCGCCGGGAATCAATCTCATGCGCGGTTGCGAGCCCGCCGCGAGCGGCGGCGTGTCCGGGATCGGACGCTGTCCGCCGTCGTCGATGAAGGGTTCATTCGGATCCAGAACCTCGACCTGTCGTTCCCGCTCCCCGGCCTGCTTGATGCCGAGCAATAGCGGATAGGGAAGCGTAGATTCCAGCGGCGCCTTGAAGACGCTACCCCCTTTTCCGTCCGGCTCGCGGAGCCGCGGCGGATCGTAGTTATGCAGAACGTGCGCGAGTCCTCCGGCGGCCGCGGCGACTGCGAACGAGCTGCCGACGCGAAGCACGTTGGGGCGATGACCATCCGGGAAGAGGGTTTCCATCATTGCGTCCTGGAAACCCGGGAGCAGGCTCGTGCCACCGGCCAGCAGGATCGTGTCGATCAAGCGATGGGCATCGTTCGCATCGTCCACAGCGCGCTCGCGAAAGCGATCTTCGCTCTTCTTCCTGGCGTCGTCTGTCGAGGTCTGATTGACGTACAACCGCTCGCATAGTTTTTGGAACGTGGACTTGAGTTCCGCGCACAGGCCAGCGGAGACCGCCACGAGCTTGTCGCGGTCGACGACCAGCGGATCTCCGTTCGATGGAAGCTCGACCTGAACCGCAGAGCCTGTCCGGCTCGCTTCGACCTTCGCCTGCTCGATCGCCCTCAAGGCATGGCCCTTGTCTTCCTGCGGCAGGAATTCCGCCACACCGAGAATCTCGTAGAGACGCTCATCGACCCAACGCCCGGCATAGGGGCCGCTATCGCCGCGCAACGCGCGAACGCGCAAGTCACGCTGCGCCCCTTTCGCGTCGACGTCGAGCACCGTCCCGTCTCGCCGACTGAGAACGATGCTCATGTTAGCGGTCGACGCGCCGATGTCGACGACCAGAAGGACATTGTTGGCCCCCGTCTCCAGCTTCAGCGTGCGCTTCACGAGGCGAAAGAATTCGACGACCATTTCGGGCTCAGGCAGGATCGTGATCCCGGGAATCGCGGCCTCGATCGCCTCCATGTAGCGCGCCCGCGTCTTGTCGTCGCCGATCGACGGCATAAGCGCGTATTTCCGCCGCTGCATGTATTCGGCCGGCAATCGTTCCAGAATCTTGCGGAGGTAGGCCCTGAAGACCTCATCGCGCTCCAGCACGCGGGACGGCGTCCTGTAGTTGCTGATATCGAAGAATATGCGCCGCTCGGCCTTCGGGCCGTGCAACATCCAGTCCTTCACATCGTCCAGCTGATAGACCCAGGGAGCTTCCACCGGAGCATCGAGCTGCAGGCTCCATTGCCTGGGATCGTACACGTTCGGGTCAGCAGTGATATAGCAGCGCGACGGAAGGAAAGGTTGCCGTTCGTGCTGAAGCAAAAATTGGAAGGCGTGTTCAGACATGCTTACGCCGCCGCTTCGATGGAAAGCCGCATCACGATTGAAATAAGTCGAGAGGCAGGCATGGCGGGGGTGACCGGAGGTGGAAGGGTCTCAAGTGATCCCAAGCATCGCAGGATTCGCCGCGATCTTGCAACGCCCAATTGCGAACAGGTCCCCATGCACGATAACTTGCCACCAGGGGCCTGCACGCAGATCTAACTTCATCGACCGTAAAGCGGAATTAGCAGCCGGCTGGCTCTTAGAGCTCGAACGACTGCGGCTTTGGACGATCGCGCGCCGCATCGAGCACGCTGACATTTCACTCGGCGGCTTCAGCGCTCTGGTTTTTTAACTCCGCGAATTTCGCTGCCATCGTCGGATTATACCGGGTCAGCTTCTTGATCGTCACGTCCTGCGCCTTATCGTTCGCGAGGCGCAAGTTGCGGTCCGCGCCAATCAACGCATCCTTGGTCTTCTGCAGGTGATCGATAGACTTGTCGATCTCGACAATCGCCGTCTGGTAGTGCCTGGAGGCCAGATCGTAGTTCTTCGAGAACGCGGTCTTGAACGTCTCGAGCTGGTTTTCAAACTGGGTGATGTCGATATTCTGCGCCTTCACGAGCGCCAGCTCGGTCTTGTACTTGAGCGAGTTGATCGCCGCATTCCGAAGAAGCGTAATCATCGGCAGGAAGAACTGCGGCCGGATGACATACATTTTCGGATAGCGGTGGAAGACGTCGACGATGCCGGCGTTGTAGAGTTCGTTGTCCGGCTCAAGCAATGAGACCAGGATGGCATACTCGCAGCTCTTCTCGTTCCGGTCTCGATCGAGCTCCTTGAGGAAGTCCTCATTCTTGCTCTTCGTTGCGGTTCTGTCGCTTTCGTTCTTCATCTCGAACATGATCGAGATGATCTCGGTGCCGGCATCGTCCGAGTCCCGGAAGATGTAATCGCCCTTGCTGCCGGTCCGCGCGTCATTGTCCTTCTCAAAATACGCCCGCGGAAAGGCCATCGACCGCACCCGGTTGAACTCGGTCTCGCAGTGCTGTTCGAGGGTCTCGCCGACCATCTTGGTCGACAGGCGGGCTTTCATGTCCTTCAGGCGCTCGATTGCGTCGTCGCGATCCTTGATCTGCGTTTCGTACTTGTCCTTCAGCGACTGCTCGGAGAGCTGCTTTTCAAGCTGCACCTGCTTGATACCGTTCTTCAGCTCATCGCGCTCTTTCTCGATGATGCCGACCGCCTCGGTCACGGCGAGCTTCTTCTGGAGCTCAGCAGCCTCAAGCTTGGCCTTCAGCTCCTGAATTTCCTTTTCCTTGGCGGCGGTGATTTTGTGCTGCTCGGTGGCAAGGAGCGCTTCAGCAAGCTCCGAGGCTGCTTTCTTTTCGCGCTCAGCCTCGGCCAGCGCGTTTGCAAGCCTGTCACGCTCCTTCTCCACGGCGTTGAGCGCTTTGGTGACGGCAAGCTTCTGAGTAACCTCACTCCCCTCAAGCTTGGACTTCAACTCCAGGATCTCGGCGTCCTTGGCGGCCGTAGTCTTTTGCAGATCGTTGCTCACCTGGGCCTTGGCTAATTCCACAGCGCTCTGCTTATCACGCTCGGCTAATTCCAGCCGTTCGTGGAGCTGCTCTGCAAAATCGGCGTCACGAACCTGCTTCAAAATATCCGCGTAACCGGACTCGTCGACCTTGAAGGCCTTTCACAGTGGGGACAGATGATCTCGTGCATGGTTCCTGTCCGGATCGGGGCTGCTGCTGTTCTCATTCAAAACATGGGCTAACGGCTGGCAGAATCGCCCTGCCGCCATGAGAACAAAATTAGAACAAGGAAATTTGGAGGGTCAAGCCGGAAGCAGCGGTTTTGCCCATTGTGACCTGAGAATCCCCCGGTTTTCCGATGAAAGCCCGTGGCTTCAGTCGAACTGGCAGGTGAAGGCTCCGAGGGCCCTTGGAATGTGCGTGTGGTCAGTTGCGGGATGAATTCCGGCCCTATCACCCGACCCAGCCGGCCAGGATAGGCCGACACCAAGGAAAGGATGCCGAGATTGAACCGCAAAACTCAGTCACACATTGCCGGACGCCAAACCCGACGTCTGGAGAGCGGTTTCCATGACTTGCTTGGCGGCTTGCCCCCCGCCTCCGCTAGAAGAACTTGGTCTTGCGCGGCACATAGAGGTGTTCGAGCTTTTTGGTCGCCGGGACGACCACCAGGTAGCCCAGGGTCATCGACATCGGGGTCTTGTCGGCCCAGTTCTCACCAACGAATTTGCGGTCATGCTTGGCCGTGTAGACGATGGCGCCCTCGGCCTTCAGGGCTCTGAGCATATCATCGAGCTCGTTGGCGAATGTCAGGCTGCTGGCGGCGGAGAGATCATCGAGCTCGCCTACCTCGCGCACATAGTCGGCGAACGTGGCGGCGATTTCCTTGGTCTCGCGGTTGAGGTCAGGGCTTATATCGAACAAGGCCGCGTCGTTGCCCTGGGCGAACCGGATGGCTTCCTCTCCAGAGCTGACGAGCTGCGCCGGGAGACGCATCTGGTCGGGATGCTGGTCGTCGACCTGCTTCTGCTGGAAGGCCTTCAGGTCATCGAAGAAGCCAAGCACTGTCGCGGCAAAGTTCGGATCGTCGAAGATGTCCTGGTCGCCGTATCCCAGCGCCTTGGCCAGACTGCGGCGCGAGCCGATCTGGACAGTCTCGCCGGCCTCGAAGCGTTGCACGGTCCGCACGGTAATGCCGGCGGCCTCGGCCAGCGCCTCTTGCGATAGATGCTGGGCTTCGCGAACACAGCGCGCCCAGAAGCCCAGAAGTTTGGGGTCAAACAAAGTGGTTGTCATGAAGTCCTCCTGTGCGGACAACATAGGCGCGCGCGGCGACGACGAACACGACAGAATGCCGACAGTTGGCCGACACTCCACGTAACTTGCTGATCAAAGTGATTATTTTCAGGCCATGCCTAGGCTGCGGTCGCGCACTTTCCACAGCCTGAGGATGCTTGTTCCCCTACGCTCCCTTTCCGGTATATTCTATCGTCGGGGAATCGGAAATGGCTGAGGAAAGCAGTCTCGGGGCTGCCACCATATATTATGAGTTTATTTAAGAAATGGACGCGGCCTGTCCGGCTGCCGTCCGCGCCTGAACGTCGGCTGAGCGCGGGGAAAAACATCATCACTCAGACCGCTTTTCAGGAAGCGGTGGTTTCGGCCGATTTTTTCGAGTCGCAGCATTCCGGGCACGACCTCATTAAAACGAAGCTGAGCCCTCCCTTCGATGAGATGCTTGTGCGCTTTCCGAAGGCGCACCGCGTCACCACTCCCCTGCCCGTGCTGACCGCCGTGGACCCCGAAGACTACAAGCAGTCATCCTCTCCGCTCGAATTGACATGGGACCGGCTTGGCGCACTGGAGACCTGGGCCGATAGCCCCGAAAAGGTGCTGGAGTCCTGGCGAAACCGCTTCATTTTTGCCGTCGAGGATCTCGACCAGGGCCATCCCGGTTTGCGTCTGCCGCAGATCGGCGCCCTGCACGCCATCGCGGCGCACTTCTCAGTGGGCAGGGAGTTCGAGCCCGCCACGGTCGTCCTGCCCACGGGAACGGGCAAGACCGAGACCATGCTTGCCGACCTTGTGTACCGACGCGAGCGCAGAATGCTCGTCCTGGTGCCAAGTTCGATCCTGCGAAACCAGATCGGCGCCAAGTTCTCGACCCTGGGCGTGTTACCTGCCGCTGGCGCCATACCCGTTGAACTTGCTCGGCCGCTCGTGACCAAGATTACGAAGGGCATCAGCACGGTGGGCCACGCCGAGGCCATCGTGAATGCATCAAACGTCATCATCGCCACTCCCGACATCCTGAAGGCATCGGCCCGTGACGCGCTGCGTCGGCTGCTGGAAGGCTGTTCGATCCTGGTCGTCGATGAAGCCCATCATATTACCGCGGCGACCTGGAGCGAGGTGCGGGACCGCTTCACAGCGAAGAAGATCATCCAGTTCACCGCGACACCATTCCGTCGCGATGAAAGGAAGGTCGACGGCAAGATCATTTTCAATTTCAAGCTCGGCGATGCGCAGCAGGCGGACTACTACCGGCCCATCAACCTCAGGAGTGTCGAAGAGTATGGTGACCAATCGACACGCGATCAGAAGATCGTCGCTGAAGCTGTCGCCGTCCTAAGACGCGACCGGAACGAGCTGGGCCTGGACCACCTGCTGATGGCGCGGACGCGGACCAAGGAACGTGCTGAGGAGGTGTGGAAGCACTACCGCAAGCTCGCACCGGAAATGAAGCCCGTGCTGGTCTATTCGGGCCCTGGCCGCAAGACGGGGAACGCAAAGTCGATGGCGCAGCTCTACGACCGGGGCGTCAACGGGTCCAGGATCGTCGTCTGTGTGGACATGCTCGGTGAAGGCGTTGACCTTCCAAACCTGAAGATTGCTGCCTTGCACGATACGCACAAGTCCTTGGCCGTCACGCTGCAGTTCATTGGCCGCATCACCCGCAAAGGGGACGACAAGACGATCGGTGAGGCCACCGTTGTCACCAACATCGCCGACCCGGAGGCTGAAAGAAAGCTGGGCGATCTTTACGCGGAAGGAGCCGACTGGGACAAAATCATCAAGCGGCTCAGCGAGGAACGGATCGAGCAGGAACTTCGGCTCCAAGATGTCGTGGCTGGGCTCAAAAGCAAAGGCACCCTCCACAATCAGCTGTCGCTCTGGAACCTGCGGCCCCGCTTCTCTACTCAGATTTACCGCACACGCTGCCTGGCATGGTCGCCGACCCTTTACACGCAAGTGCTGAAATCAACGGACGAGAGCTGGTACGCACTGGACGAAGCCCAAAAGCTGATGGTGGCGGTCGTCCACCGTGAAGAGCCGGTGGACTGGGGCAATTATCAGACCCTTGAGGAGACCAACTACTACCTCCTGGTGATGTGGTGGGACCAGGCAAACCAGGCCCTGTTCATCTACGCGAGTGACTACGAAGCCTTGCGCACCGAGCAGCTGGCCTCCATCGTGACCGGCGACAACACCCGCTTGCTCTCCGGCACGCCGATATTCCAGATTCTCAACAACGTGGAGCTACCACTGGCCAAGAGCCTGGGGTCGTCGCGCGTCGGCGCGATCAGTTTCACGTCCTACTTCGGACCAAACGTCACGGAGGGCCTGGCCAGCATCGAGAAGGCGGAGTCCGAGCTGAACAACATCGCCTGTATTGGGTATGAGAACGGCGATCGCGTGCTGTGGGGCGGTGCCAAGCGCAAGGGCAAGGTCTGGCAGCAGCGGGCCGGCACCCTCGCCGAATGGGTGGAATGGTGCGGCAGGACCTGGCAGAAAGTCTCCGCAGAGAAGGCATCCGCGCCTAACATCACCGAAGACTTTCTGAGGCCTTTGCGGCTGACATCACCGCACAACTCCTATCCGATCGCAATCGAGTGGGGAGAGCACGCCCAGAATGCCTTTTCGGACCAGTTCGTGTTTTTCGGCCCGACGAGCATCCCGTTGTACCTGGTCGATCTGGAGGTTGCCGCGGTCCAGCAGGATGGATCGATCGATATCCGGCTCTCGTCAGAGACGTTGAGCGCTACCTACCGGTTGAGCATTTCGAACGGCTTTCCGGCCGGCTACCGACATACGAAGGTCTCGGGGCCAGATGTCGGCTTCAAAAAGAAAAACAAGGAGGTCGTGCCGCTCGACGAGCATCTCGCGGTCGATCCATTTGTCGTGAGGTACGCTGATGGGACCTACTCCTACAATTGCTATCACATTCCGACCAGCCTGAACGCAGGCCGTTTCCCGGCAGCGCGGCTCGAATCCTGGCCTTGGAAGAATATCCCGCTGAACCGGGAATCCATGGGCAAGTCCCGCGACGCCAACACCATCCAGCATTACGCCTTCCAACGCCTCAAGGCCGATTTTGACCTCGTTTTCAACGACGACGGTTCGGGTGAAGCGGCCGACCTCGTCGGCCTGAAAGAGGTTGACGAGAAGACCATCCGCCTCTGCCTCATTCATTGCAAAAACGCCTACCAGGGCGTGATTTCGCGGGACATCCAGAATTTTTATGTGCTTTGCGGACAGGCGCAGAAAAGTGTGACGGTCAAGCACCACGGGATGTTGCGGCTCTACAATGATCTCAGGCGCCGCCACGAACTCTGGATGAAGGATGGCCACACGCGCTTCCTCAAAGGTGACATCAAGCAGTTGGCCTACTTCAGGGACAAATCCCGTCGTGCAACGGTCGAGTTTGAAGTCATCATCGCGCAACCCGGTGCATCTGCAGCAGCTCTCAACGATGATGCGTTGCTGCTGCTCGGGACGACGGAGTTATACCTGAAGAAAACGGCAGCTGCCGGATTGCGCGTCATCGTTTCGCCGTAGTGCGTCTCCGGTCGGTCTTGCCCCTGCCGACGCGGCATTGCGCTCCGGCAGAATTCCGTTGCCTAACGTCAGCAAGCCAGATTTTTGCGTAGGCCGTTCAATCTGGCTCGTCCTCGATCAGCGCCTGGATCAACGCGGCAAGAGGCGCTTCGTCGCCGTGAAAGCTGGCGATCATCGCGTTGAGGAAGGCCTCGGGGTCGAGGTCCTCAAGATCGATCGGATATCCGGCCTGATCCGCGAGCAACAAGAAGAACGACAGCTGGGTGCGGCCGTTGCCCTCGCGGAACGCATGAATGACGTTAAGTTCGGAGAGGAAGTGGGCCGCCTTCTCGGCGAACTTCTTTACCTCAAGTCCGGCCAGAAATTTGTCCTTCTTCAGCTGCCCGAACAGCAGGCTCGCCTGATTTTCGATGTTTTCCGGAAAGCAAAACGGGTTCCCGCCCTTCGACATGCGGACGGTTCGAATCTTCCCGGCCCAGTCGTAAACGTCCTGGAACAGGTGCCCGTGAACCGCCTTGAAGTGCGCGAAATCCAGATCGCCGGCCGGGAGTTCTTCATCGGCCCTGGCGTCGCTTACTTCCGCTTCGAACGCGTCGAGTTCGTCCGCGTCGGTAAGATCGAGCTTGTTTTTCAGGACGGTGGTGCCCGGATAGCAGTAGTCATCGGCGACTGCATCGTACATCCCGGGTTATGCCTTCCGGTAGGCCTTGATGATCGCTTTCCGGCGCTCTTCGGGAGTGCGGGCCTTGCTTGCGGCAACCGCAGTACTGCCCTTCATCTTCACGGAATAGACGATGCCCTCCACGGAACTGATCTTCCGGAAGCGCGCGCTGCCGATCACAAAGCCTGATGCCTTGCCCTTCTTCGAGGATGGTTTCTTGGGAGCCATAGGCATATCCTAGCACAGACTGGGCTGACTCGCACCTGGCACGGGCGTTGATGCCCCAGGACCCCCCGGCATCAATTTAGCCCACCGGACTGCCTTTGGGCCTCCTTGATGGCAGCCATGAGCTGGAAGGCAAAATCGGTCATGAAAATCACGTTGAGCGAATTCCAGAACGAGCGGTACACGACGATACCGTTAATGGCCGCGTGCCGATTCGGGACGGGATCTTGCTGAAGCTCCAAGCGATTCTTCTCGTCGACATGGACGTACAGGTGATCGGCCAGGTGATCGAATGGGAGAAGCGCGAAATACCCGTTCAGCCTTGTCTTGCTGAGGGGAAGGTCTAGCGCCGGCTCCACCATGACCTTTTTCATGTTAACGGGGCCTGCCCTGTTGCCCTCGAACTCAACCCGGGCAACCCGCTCGATCTCGGGCAATAGTAGCCGGCAGACCGAGCGGTAGTGGCCGTTGCGGTGTGCCTCCAACGCTTCGGCCATAACCGCCTTGGCTTCATCATCGATGTCGAAGGAATTCACGCGCTCCCGGATCCCGTCGCCGATACGTTCCCAATTTTCTGTGTAGTGCTGCTGGAGTGATGACCGCAGCACGTCATCATCTTGCTCGATCAGCAAGGAAACTGGCATTGAGCGATGGGGCAGAAGACCTATTCTCTCAAGCGCGCGCCTCTGAACTTCAAGCTCCGATAGCTGCTTGAAAATTTCCAGCTGCTCGGCTGAAGGGACCAGAAACTGGAACGATGAACGGATATTCTCGGTGGCATCGTTGAACTGATCGATGACGGACTGCGGCGGTAGCGCAATTTGGCGCATCCGCCGTTGCAGATCGGCCATCGGCTGCATTTGCAGGGTTATTTGCCTCTGCCATTCAGGAAAGACAGTCAGCGCATTCTTCCGCATTTCCGTGAATGCCGACAGGTCAACCTGCGGCACCTGAAGCGCCTCCACCTTCGGTATAGCCCTTAACGCCTTAAATGCGGCCTCGACGCCGGGCGGAATTCTCGGCGCCACAAGCCCGTCGATCTTTTTTAGTTGGGAGGCCGATTTGAAGATTGCATCCAGGTTGGAAGGGATCTTCGGGAATTTGGGGTCTGGCATGGATCACACCTAAAATTCGCACCAAGGGTGATACATCACTTGGTCCCTTTGCGGCTGGATCATCGCAAAATCGCAAATGCGCTTTTATGACTAACGATAACGTACAGCTCACGTGGGAGCCCGCAATTGCCTCATTCCGGTGGTTAAGCAGGCATACTCTTGCCTGTGCCACCCTTTTGATTGACGAAGCTAACGATATTCATGTGCCCACCCTAACGTTAATCAAAGTACCGGGCCAAACGCGAACTGATAAGCTTTCTCTCAAAAGCTTATCAGTCATGCCGTCATCAAGATGCACCTTCTCAACCGGGCAGCTTGGGCGGCGGATCGGCAGCATCGGGCGTAGCCCAGTCTGCCTTGATATAGCGTGATCGGCGACCCGAGAGCGCGCGATGACCTTAGGTTCGGGATGATCTCCTTCGTTCAACCGGTCGCCAGAGCCAAGACCAGTGGCGGATCAACCGCGGCGTGGACTCGAAAATGTCGATTCTTCGGCGAGCATCGAAGCGGTGAGCAGCTCCACCTATCACCACTGCAAATTCGAGCGCCCCGATCAAAGAGAATTCTCTCGTTCTCTCGTCAGATACGTCTTCGAGTTCCAGCAATCGATGGGGCGCCGCCGCAGTAGCGCGCAACAGATATTGGTACATTGTTTCATCAACCTGGATTTTCATCTTCGCAATCTCCATCAAGGCGCAGCATGCGTTGTGCTACACATCGCGCATTTACAAGATTGGAAAAGAGTGTAGCTGCCTTCGCAGATATCGGCTCAGATGACGATAGCTGAGCTGCGAATGCATACCGACAAGCAAATATCAAGCTCGCTGTTGCTGCGCTCGGACTAGTCGCTATAGCGGCAGAATCGCCGAAGCTCATCGCACCAAGCAGACTGATAAGCATATATTCTGTTGCGGCGATCAGTTTAAATGCTAGAATCTGACATCGGTTTGATCGAGATGGCAGGCAAGCAAGCCAAGATACTTTCAGATCAAGCGGCGCGAGATTTGCTCTTCTTCGCCGACACGACTCGGCACCCGGATAGAAATCGCGTTATCGTCCTGTTGTCGTTAAAGGCAGCCCTACGCGTCGCCGAAACCGCCAAGCTTACATGGGAGATGGTCGACGACGCCGAAGGTGAGATCGGCTCGACACTCGAAGTGCGAGACAACGTTGCAAAAAAACGTTATGGCCGCCGCATCCCAGTCCAAGAAGAACTGCGACAAGTGTTAGTCACTTTGCGACCGTCATCTCCAGGAAGCGGTCCAATCGTACGATCCTCGTGGTCGATGACCCCACTCAGCATCGTGGTCTGGTTCAATCGGGCATTTCAAGCGACGGGCCTTAGTGGTTGCTCATCTCACTCTGGGCGTCATAGCCGCAAAGCCGATCGAGTTCGCTGAGATCCTGATCCGACAGCAGCAGCGCCGAAATGCAGAGATCGAAGAACAATCGAAATTGTGGCGGAGGCGCGATTAAACGACCCTACCAATTCTTGCAGGAGATTTGCGGGGCTCAGGTCAGTTAGCTTGCTGGGCGTTAGTGACTTTGCGAGATATCTGAATGTTGATTGTCGAAACCATTTTGAAGCCAGACCAGTTTGGCGGTATTGGACTTTTCTCTGCGACTCTTCTACCTAAAGGTACATTAATTTGGATTCATAATCCAATCGTTGACATTGCCGTGACGCCTGAACAGTACGAAACTTTACCTCCGACATTTCAAGCTTTACTTGACAAGCATGCCTATCCAAGAGACCTCGACGTTGATGATGGTGTTCTAGAGTACAATGCTGACAACGCCCGTTTCATGAATCACAGCAGTCAGCCAAACACATATCAAGACGATCATTGCCGAATTTTCACAGCCCGTGACGTACAACCGGGTGAAGAACTGACTTGCGACTACTTGTCTTTCGATCCAAGGTGCGACTTATCGTGGGTTAAAGAGCTAGCGCCGAATCTCGGTGCCGGAAGGCGCCAGGCGGCGGCGGATTGAGTTTGCGGTCTGACGACTTTGATGCCGTCGGCGAATTTACACCGGGGAGAGTTTCGGCAACTGGTTGTGGCCATCGAGACGACGCGAGTTGAAGATCATAGTGAGCGCAGTCTTGTTCGATAGACATCCCCTTTGTTCGATAGACATTCCTTGGCGCGCACGGTGCGGTGGCGCACGGTCGCGAACGCGCTTTCGATGACGTTGGGAGCCCCTACGTGGAGTTCGCGACATCTGTAGTGCCAACCTTCGTTACTGACTCGCTTTACTAATGTCCGCAACGGATCCTTGTAGTGAAAACACTGGGCTGCTGTTACGAGTTCCCTGTGATTTTAGGGGAATTGATGAGGCGCTTCATGAAGAGGCAGATCGTGGGCAGCGGACACTGCTGCCCGAATGCCTCGGTGACTTGATTGACGAGAGCAACCCGTTTCGCGTGATCGACGTATTTGTCGATGCGCTCGGTTTGGCTGAGATGGGCCTTGAGGTTGCGGAGCCGGCGGCCACCGGTCGGCGGTCGTACCATCCCTCGGTGCTCCTCAAGCTTTACATTTACGGCTATCTAAACCGGGGCAGTCGAGCCGGCGGCTGGAACGAGAGGCCGGGCGCAATGTCGAGGTGATATGGCTGCTGGGTCGGCTCGCTCCCGATCACAAGACGATTGCGAACTTCCGCAAGGACAACGGCCTGGTGCTGCGCAAGTTCTGTGCGAGCTTCGTCGAACTCTGCCGAGAGATGGGTCTTCTGACGGTGGCGACCGTCGCCATCGATGGCAGCAAGTTCAAGGCCGTGAACAACAGGGACAGGAACTTCGCGCGAAGATGGAGCGACGGCGCGCTCAGTTGGAGGAGAGCGTCGCGCGCTATCTGAGCCAACTTGACAAGGACCGAAGCCAGGAGCCGACGGAGCCGCTGGGCACGAAGGTGACGAGGCTTACCGAGAAGCTGACAAAGCTGAAGGAAGAAATGGACAAGCTTGCTTTCTACGAGAAGCAAATGCTTGCCTCACCAAGTGACCTGCCACTGAACTTTCATCCAGCAGCGGTTAGGTACGCCAAGTGGCGCAGGTGGAGCAACGGACGATCGGCGGAGCTGGTCGGGATTGCGCAGCCAATCGTCCGTTGCGGAGAGATGGGCGGGCATAGGCCGCGGGGATCAGGTATTTCAACGACGAGTGAGGCCGCCGGATATTGTAGTCGGCGACCCAGTTGGCGATCTTGGCGCGGGCATCATCCAGATCGAAGAACAGGGTCTCGTTGAGCAGTTCATCGCGCATCCGGCCATTAAAACTTTCGATGACGCCGTTCTGCATCCGCTTTCCCGGCGCGATAAAGTGCCAATCGATGACTGTGTCCTTGCTCCAGGCGAGCATGGCGTTGCAGGTGAACTCGGTGAGGTGGTCGGACACGATCATTCCTGGCTTGCCGCGTCGCTCGACGATTGCCGTCAGTTCACGGGCGACGCGCCGTCCTGAGATCGACGTCTCCGGAATGGCGCCCAGGCATTCCTTAGTGACGTCGTCGACGATGTTGAGAATGCGGAAGCCGGCCGTTGGCGAACTGGTCGTGGACGAAGTCCAGCGACCAGCGCGCGTTGGGCCTCGCCTCGATCAGGATCGGAGCACGGATCCCCACAGCTTTGCGGCGAGCCCGCCGCTTGCGGACGGTGAGCCCTTCCTCGCGATAAGCCGGTAGATCCGATTGATCTCCGAGGGCTCTCCCTCCAAATCCTAGACGGCTCAGGGTACGCATGATCGTAGGTGATTGAATCATCGTCCCTTCGGCCGCTGGCCGCAAACGCGCCACCTAATTGCCTCGCCGCCCAAGTCCCGCATCCTCCGCAACGTCAAACTATTTTTTGAATCGGTCGATATCATACTCAAAAAATAAAAGCCCTATTTTATATCACGATGCTAGCTTCCGCGCGCTGGCGATATGCCGGTCACTCTGGAGAAAGTGGATGAATACAACCGCTATCAATGACACCGCTATCAATGACACGGTGCAGGAGCTCGGGGACGCCACCGAGCTCACAAAAGGCTTTGGGGGCTCGTGGCGCGCAGAACACACGACCGGCGATTATTATTACATGGATGATTCCGATTGACGCGGATCGTCTTGATGGGATGGGCTTCGGCCCATCCCATCAGTTTGAGGGCGCGGTGGGCAAGGGATCGCTGCTGTGAGCGACATATTTCATGCGTGGTCTAACGGGCGTTGGATCAGCCTCGACCTGCAATCCAATCGTTACAGCATGGCTACCACATCTGTAGCTTGTCCGGAGGAGCATGAACGGCTAACCGAGACGACGGCAAAGTTGCGCGATTGCCTGAGTTCACCGCCAGCCTTTTTCCCACCCCTCCATCTGGTGTGGCACTATGCGCGTGCGGCTCATGCTGCTCGCTTCGTTCGCAGCCAGACCATCGTTCGTCAACTCGACTTTATACGTGCCTCGCGTCGCGGTACGGCACCGGTGTCCGTCGGCGTCGAAACAATCCATTACTACGCCAGCGTATTCCAACATCTGCGTAATCTTCGGTTCCGCCGCCCGCGCTGTCTTGAGGATTCCGTGGGTGGGTATCTCTTTTTCTATCCCTACATCGCATCACTCGAGCTCCTCGTGGGTGTGAAGCAGCCACCTTTCAGAGCCCACGCCTGGCTGCAATCTGGCGACCTCATTTTGAACGACGCGAAGCGTGCTGTGGAGGAGTACAGCGTCATCTTGAGATTCGAGAAATGAGACTCAATGCAGATTGGCTCTTGGATTCAGCCAAGCAGCTTGCCACCATCGTTGTAAACGGCCGCGTGGAAATCACGGTGCTCAACGATATTGTTGACGCCGACACGGGCATGCCGACTCAATTGGAACCAACACACTTCAAAGGCACGTCTCTGCCGGAGATTGTGGCTCTGCTGCAGGAGCGGTACGCTGGCGATGCGGCTTTCATTGTTCGCGCGCCAAGTGGCATCGCGATCGTACGCCCCCCTTTCTCGGAAATATCCATCTTCTACCAGGTCAGACATGATGTGATTGAGTGCTGGGCAGGACTGAAGCTGCCAGATGCCGCCTTGGCGCAACGCCGCGCCTTCAACTTTGGCTATTTGACCGGCCTGATATGCAACGCGTCCTGGTTGACCCCGGAAACAGGGTTGTGTGGGATTTTCGAGCTACTGAGTGGCGCGGCGCTCATCGTCTCAAGTGGCACCTTTCGGCAAGTCGATTTTCTGGCGGGCG
>Ga0209489_102964_pt1 | contig 33763 bp, 12 predicted proteins | sample SiratrowhiteBW_FD_187527 | JGI IMG/M metagenome (GOLD analysis project Ga0209489, IMG submission 187527) | Root nodule microbial communities of legume samples collected from California, USA - Siratro white BW (SPAdes) (version 2) | ecosystem: Host-associated > Plants > Roots > Nodule | place...
TACACAATATTTTCATACATTTTTATATATATATATATATATATATATATATATATCCATTTTTTACGTCAGATAACCTATAGTTTAAAGGAGCATATATATTACATATAACTAATCTCGTTAACTTTGACAGGAAAAAAACATGGCGGTTAAAAATCAATAATCGCTTTAAATGAGAAAGTCATTTGCATCTGTGATAAACAATGACAATAATGTGTACACAATCCTTAGTAATAACTATTAGCATAAAATTGAAAGGATTCTCACACATCATCAGTCTGCACCGTAAGGTCCTGTACACCCAAATCATGGTATAGACCATGCACAAATTCTAGTATTGGCCGATCGTTTGTCCCTTGCTTTACCTGTCAGCATGACCCACTAAATAGTCAACATTTCCTTTAAATCAACTTAATAAAAAGAAAAGAAAACATGCCACACTAACATAACCAATTTTTTTAAATAAAATTCAGGTCTCTCTCTGAACAGATCAACGGTTCACTTGGGTACCGGCTTGAACAAGACTACGCGTTAGAGGGATGTAAATCCAGACATATTATTTATTAAATCCTAATAATAAAAAACTAATCAAGTTTCAGCTTTTGGCTACCACTAGTTAATAACAGTATTGACAAAGGATAGGAGAACAAATAATAAATTACCTGTACTATCAGCGAACCAACCACATGACCTGGCACTAATTCCCAGAAACGAACCTGGGAGACTTCCAGTACATCTTCCCGAGCAGAAATCTGAACGGAATATACAAATATGTAGAAGTGACATACTGATGTATCAACAGGTGACAAATTAAAAATGCAAAACTTAAATTACACACTAAAGCGAGCAAAGTGTATCTATCACCACAGCCCCAAGATTGGATCTGTGATAGAAAGTTAAAAACACCAGTTCCTAAAAAATAAATTGCAACTTAAATATCATTTAACAGGGGGAGCAAAACACATTTTGCTCAAGAAAAAGTAACAACCTGTCTCAAGCATTTGTTCAAAGCAGTAGTTGGGATGCTAGGAGGTGCCATTTGGAGCAAGATACCACCAGTTGCCCTAAAGAGAGGCAGAACAAGCATAAAAACTGCAACAGAAACAAGTCCCATACACAAGACTTCTGCATTCTGAACCCTATAATGAAGGAAACAGAAATAAGTCAAATTACAATATCTAAAGAAATAATGTTAGGAAACTGTCAATTGTTTTTTCATGTTTTCTTTATATAAATCTAGATTATTAGACAGAAAATGAAATTATATTTACCTGATGGACAATAACCAGGATGCCAATATCAGACCTGCACTGAGAAACCATTGAAGTATGTAAGCTCGATAATAATTTGTACGTAGGAAAGGAAATGCATTAGCATCGATAGGGTGTTACTATCATACACATGCCGAACAACAATACGTAAATCAAAGAATATCTACCTGCGAATGGAATCTGCAAGAACATGCAGGAAAACAGAGTGGTGATTCATATCTTCTGCATTTCTGTAAGCTGCAAGACATTTTCCAGAAGAAACATTTCATGATTATTACAGATCAAGGCTCAAAAGAGGGAAAAGGTTAAATCAAGTGAATTTAAGAACATCTAATAAACACTAACCAAGATTAATCCGAGCATAGTTTCTGAAGAACCATACACCAACGAGATTCACAAATAAATTGGTCACTGCGGAAACAATCAAGTAATGCCTACAAGAAGAACATAGTCAGCATAAATAAAAATTAGAAGGAAAACAAATAAAAAAAAAATGTGATAAACAAAGCTTTTAGAATGAAAAAGGTCACAACTTAGCAAACAATCCCTTCCCATGCTAAAAGGGGCACAATATATAAATGTGATGAAGGCAGCAGCAAAATCTAGAATACATAATTTGGAAGATCGATGTCTCAAAGTCAATTGTAATTTTCAGCCATTTAAAATAAGCATCCTTAAGAAACGTATTAATTTGGTTGTCTTTTATGGGCATTAGTTTTTGTGGATATTTCTGAAAGTCATTGTTGTTATTTAAGTTCTCTTTATGTTTATTAGAACAGGGATATTTATTTTATCGTATTATTTTGATAAAGTTTGACTAGTTCAGCATACGTGACGTGATACGCCAGCAATTCATCTCTTTATCTTTGGTACAATGAAAAGAAACCTTCATGTCTATGATAGACTCAACTGGTATTAGGGAACAAAGAGAAACAAATATTAATGCAAGAGTAGGGTAGAGATACACCAAGAATATTATTCAGAACTCCAGACAAGGTGCCATGAAGATACAATTAACCACAGTCATATTCTAGAACATCTGGCTATTTCTCGCCCTCTAACTTCCTATTTAAACCCCTTAACATGCCCTTTTTATTACTGATTACTGAATGCCTATCAGTCTAGGTTAAGTACCTAAGTTGCTCCTTATATTATTTCATCATCTATCATTAGTTTTATAATTTTTTGAATAACAAATATTTGATCCCTTTCGAAGGAAGCATAGAACTTCCACCTGGTCAACTTCTCAACTATTCCAACAAATCCTAAATCCTAATATAATATCACCGGACAGATACTGTTTACAGACCCATCAAATCCACAGATAAACTCTTTAGCCCTCATAATGTGCACAAGCTAGCCATGTCGCCGCATATCACATAGATCAATGCCCTATATTATAACCTTGGTTTTCTGAACAAACCCTGATTTTGCTCTCTTAAATCCTGTGCCTAGTGGTTTCCTTCATCACAATATGGATAGAACATATCAATTATGACACCAATAGCAATCCTCTACAAGCATCAAATGGAACTCAGCTCAACAACAAAAATTTCAATTCTTATTTTGAAAACCATTTGGTCAATCTTTCTGCTGCTGGATATGTACAATACTTTATTGTAATTAATAAAACACAGACAGGCAACAGTTATTGTGTGTACAAACTTACTTGTGCTCTGATTCATCTTGTATGAAGGCATGAAGTGCCTCAACTGCTAGGGAGAATGACATAAACAAAAGAAACAGCTGTCTACACAAGCAGCAGAAGAGGAAAATTCAATATGTTAGCTCATGCGAGGTAAATGTACTGAATAGAAGAGAAAGAATGAAATATGTTTGCAACAGGTAATTTAAAACAGTCACACAAATTTCTTTTAGCCCCTTATACAAGTGATCATTCAAAGACTCAACTCAACACAGTAAAATTCAAACCAGAATATCATGTATTATCCACTCTATGCATTCGCTTGGCGTCTGTTTGAATAAACTTTTCTCTAAGCACTTATAAGAGAAGAAAATAACAAGAAAATGAAATAAATTTTTCCATAAGTAAAATTAACTTATACACAAATTAAATGAGCTTTTTAAATAAGTTAACATGAGAAAGTTTCAAAAAATTAGCTTATGCATAAGCTAGTTTTAGCTTAGTTTATTTCATTTTTCTCTTCTAATTTTTTTTTTGAAGTGTTGATGGAGAATTTGATCCAAACACATCCTTAGTCAAAAGATAGCTTTCAGTAACTCAATTCAGTTAAACATGCCAATCTAAAAATTTATTTTACCATTGATAATGCAATATCATCCAGCATTTTACAAGATTTAAGAAAAATAGCAACTTCTATACTAATATCAAAAATTTGTTCTGTGGATATTTACATTTAGGATAATAATTACATGTTACCTTGTCAAAAACCACACAAAGGAACCAAACCTGGTTAGAGATCAGCACCATAATCTCCACGACTTATTTTTCAATGGTTATTAGTTTTATTATAGAAGCATCATTTTAGTAACAACATCAGCCAACCAATTCATCATGATAGACAGTAACAAAAGCTGCGGTAAAGGAAATAAGGAATACTTACGGCATTTGTAAATGCAGACAAGACTTCTAGCCTTTTATACCTGAAATAAAATCATATTAGTTAAGAAAACTATACAGGGTTGAAATGCTTAATAAAAAAGTAAATAGTAGTTCAAAAAGTACCTACAGTATTACACATGTGCATGTGCACACACAAGGTACAATGTTCATGTTTGCATCTAGCATCTATGAAGCACAGACACATACACACAACTCGGACACTGCAACATGGATATACATATACATATACATACATACATATATATATATATATATATATTGAACATCATTATAATTATTTAAATTGACCATCAAGATTTATGCAAGCGCTGATCAGAGAAGAGGATTGGCGACAACATCAAGCTGAAAATGCACGGAAGGATTATTTTTACATAGAGAAGGGGAAACTCAAAAGTTGCAGTAAAGAGAAAACGTAAATGCAAAATAGACAGTTTGTTTGTATAAAGGGGAAATAGAAATCGCTACACCAAAGGAAAGTGAGAGACATTGGGCAGAAATCATGTGTTTGAGACAGCACACATATTTTATTTATATTAGGAAAAAGAAATCAATACAATAAATAAAGGAGATTTGATATCCTCTAATGATATAATAGGAGAATGAAAAAAAAAATATCACTAATAATATAAGATCTACACTCACAGTAAGTTTTTGACTTTCCAACTTCTAAAAAAATAACATGTTTACTCTCTTTAATGTTGTGCCAAAGTCATGTCAGACCATGTTGGAGAAGGAAAAAATACATTTTTATAATTCGACTCTAATACATTTTTAAAATTCGACTCTTCTTCAATGGAGGGTCTAACACATGTCAACAATATCTTGTCGTATGCGTGTCAATGTCGTGTCATACGTGTGTTAGTATCGAACACATGTCCTACACATTTCGGTGTCAAACATGTGTCCAACACAGGGACACATCACTAAAGAGTCATGTACTTGCTTTACAGTCTAGCATTAAGTAATTGTTGGACACATTCATATTCTTGAATCTTGAATACAAAATATTTACAATGACAGACGAATGGAAAAAAGTTATCTTTCAGTAAATGAAATGCATGAAGATACCTATGGACACAAGAATATGTGTTAGGTTTAAGCTAAGTACTAGTATAACAATAGTGAAGCAACTAAGTCACAGAAAAACTTCCTATAGTTGTCAGTTTAGCTACATCCTCATTCAATAAATTTATCCTTTTTCTGTTTCAGAAAAGTTCGTAACTCCATCCCTTAGTCATACATGGGAATTGAGAACCAACTCTTAGTATAAGAACTCAGGAGAATAAAAGTTAAAAAAGAAACATATGAGCCAAAGGTAGACTCTTCAGTCCACAAAACTAAGGGTAGTAAAGAACTAGCAACCTATGAAGCTCAGAGATGCCTCTTAAATGGTGTGTCCCAATGTAAGATATGTATTGGACACCGATAAACGTACAACATGTATTAGTGAAGTGTTTAATTCAAAAAATATCTTTTTCGGTTTCTAACAATTCTAATATGATTCTAATACAATTTTTTTTTAAATAAAAGACAAATACAGCAATTATCTAAAATCTCAAACTTATTGTATAAGTTTCCATTATGATTATAGAAATAAGGAACAAATCATATATATAATTAGGAATATTTAGATTATATATGTATTATCGGGAATGTGTTTATTTAATCAACTATTGTATCCTCATATAATGTGAAATTTTTTAAAGTTGTTAATTTGTCTTTAAATGAGTTTCAACTAAAGTGTCTTTTTCAATGATGATGATCTCCTATCATACAATTCAAAATGATCTAATATATAGATTCGTGTCCAAATCTATCCAATATTTTGGAGATTACATGTGTCAAAGTACTTGTGCCATGTCCAGTGTCCATGTTAGTATGCTGCTACATAGCTAACAAGTTCCCTTTGGCATATGGGAAAAAACAATCATGTTTTGTATGGAATGTAGTCAATGTACAATTTTGCCATAGAAATTCACTCATGCATACCTTACGAATTCTGCAATTTCATAAATTGCATAACTATACATGAAAATTTCCACAACTAGTAATTACAATTATTATTCTAATAGTAACAAAAGCTTTATAGGGTATTTCCAGAAGAACTGTCCAAGCAACTACCGTCCTACAGTGCTACCTACTTTAGGCATCAAAATTCAGTTATACAATAAACTGCGTCACATTAAGTAGAAACAACTAAAGGAGCAGAGTTGACAATTACATGACAATAAATGAACAAATCTTACCCATAAGTATACTCTCGATCGGCTTTCTTCCTAGACGCAGCCATAACAAACAACGAAAATGTAAGAAGACCACATCCAAAAGTCAAGTGAACCGCATCAGACACCAAACCTGAAACGGCAAAGGCATAGATCAAAACAACAGCAGAGATTCGATTTCAAAATCGGTTTACAATAATCGTTACGCCATAATCAGATAACGGTTTAGAAAAGTAAAATTAATTTCCATGCATCACGTACACAGACTCGTGAAATCACGCATATATGTAATAAAGAGTAACGAGGATTTGAATGTGAAAATTTAATGAAAATTCAACGTGGATTGAATCTGACCTACGCGGCCTGTGAAGAGGCCAATGAGCAATTCGGCGGTGGAGTACGCGACATTGAGCGAGATCATCAGGAAGAGCCTCTTCATATACCTGTGGCCAGACCTAACGTTGCGGAAGACGGAGAAAACGAAGGAGGAGAAGGACGATTTGCGGAGCGAGGCGGAAGGCTTATCGTCACGCGCGGACCAGTAGTGGTGGTGTTGTAGGCCGTGCGCGGGAATGTCTATCGGCGTGTGAGGTTGTTGGAAGGAAGATTGGCGCGAAAAGGCGAATCGGCGATCGGTGGCACCGCCGAAGCCGAAATCGCCGTTGATGGAAGTGAGAGACTCTCTGGCTTCCTCCATCTAGGAAACCGGAAAAGATCGACGGAGGATAAAAAGAAACAATGGATTCGGTTGGGGTTTGATGTTTAGGTTTGAAGAAGGATTGGCATATAGCTGCGAAGGAAAAAACGATTTTGTTCTGTCACTGAAATTGAAACTTCCCCTGTTTCAGGGAGTGCCGCGATTGAAGTCAAGGTAAACTGGCTATTTTCTTTTTATTAATATTAGAAAAAAAATTAGTAAACTACCACATGTGTAATTCCTAGTCACTTCATAATTACAAACAGTTCAATAACTCATCTAACTTGCAGTATGACAAACTAAAATCAGATAGAACTATTGGAGTAGTAAAATATTTTTCTTGGTATTAAATAATGACTTAATTAAATTTTAATTTTCTAGTAAATTTTAATTGAATTTTTATTAGAAAACTTACACAATTTCTATATCTTTAAAATGACTATTTACAATTTGATTTTATTTCAATAGTTATTACACATCAGAAATAAAAAAATAATTTAATAAAACTTTAAATTATTTATATATTTAAGTATTTTTAATTAAATTTTTATTAAATTCATTCTAAATTTAAGTATTTTTAATTAACGTTTATTAAAAGTTTCATTTTATTAATATTTAAAATATTTAGATTTTTTAATGAAATTTTTACTCTGAATCAGATGATATAAATATAAATATTTTAATAAAATCAAATGGTCATGTTATCTCAATTATTAATATAAATATTTTAAAGTTAATAAAACAAAATTAAAAATATTCAAATTTATAAATAATTTAAAATTTAATCAAATTTTTAAAATTTATTTATCAATTGAAATTTAAATTTTTTTAGATAATTGGGATTTGTATTTACTATACACACTATAAATTTTGATATAAACGTATTCTTATTTTTTATAAAAAAAAAAAATTGAGATGCGGTCAACGTTCAATTTATTTTAACTGTTTTTGGTTTTTAATTTGTCAAAAATTATATATCTTTATAATGTGTTTGGTTGTGTGTCAATTACTAAAATCAAATTTCATTTTTTGAAAATTGGGAAATGGAACTCAATCTTAATGATATATTAATATATAATGATTGGTAGTGTAAGAAATTGAAATACATTTATTAGTGATAAGTTGACGATGTTAACACTAATAACTTTTAATCACCTCCAGGTAGTGGAATTTGTTAAAAGAACCAAAAGAGATAAGATTTTATATGTATTATGTTCATTTAGTAGTACTTTAATAACTATAACGTATAATCTTTATATACGTTATACAAAATAATAAATATAATAAGTAAGGAAGAGAAACATAGAATGTCTCAAATTACAAGACTCAGAAACTTGATTTTTCATTATCTCAGTAAAAATATCAATAATTTATTTTTTAACGGCATAACATTTCATTTCCATTAGTTTGGAATATCGTGAACTAGTTTAATATAAACTCTTTCAAAATATATCGAATTAATAACTATATCTATAGAATGAGTTTCATCGATATTCATAGAACTAGTTATTCAGATATCAAAGAAACTAGTTCTTCAGATATCGAACTTGATATGTAGAAAAAAAATTAATATATTAAACTTTAATATAAACTCTTTCAAAATGTATCAAATTAATAAAATTATACCAAAACTTCAATACCTTACAAATTTAAATGCAAAATTTTATTTATCACCAAACAAAACAAAGTTAAGTCAAAGTAATATAATGATTAAAAAATACAATATCAAAATATCATCGTCTTTCATATGTCATGTTGAGATAATAAAGTTGGATAGAAAGAATATGCATTAAAGTTATTATTTGATTTTTAGTTTGTCAATTCTTCATTTTAGGTATATTTCCTTTATTTATAGATCTCTTGCTTCATTTCTGTTAATGATTCAATTAATGTTTGAATTTAACTTCTTAAAGCATGTCTTCAAAATTCCATTATTGATTTGAGGATGAAACCAATATTTTTCCTTCACATCCAAATCAAAATATCATTCCATCTTTTCTAAGTAAATCAGTTTTTATATCCTAGTCAGATGACATATGTTCAATGATAGTAGTATCTTCATAGAACTTTAAGATAAGATCCTTATTTTTTCTTTGTTTAGATTTATCATGCAAATGAAAGTAATTAATGAAAGCAAAGAGAGTGACAACTTGATTAAAAACCAAGTAAATAATTTAAAACTTACAAAAGCAAATTTTGCATGAAGACTAACTCAACTTTGGCCTTTTTTTCGTATGAAAAATAAAACTTGACCATTGATGTATTGCTACTTTTTCCTCCTATAATTGCTAGATTAGAAGGCTAATATCATATCTAAATGATAAAAAAAGCATTAAAATAATATTATCCTTATTTTTCAATGTAAGTAATAAGGGATTGATCCACTAATACGAAGATATGCACCATTCATAATTACATAATTACACGAAGATATCCACTAATATGAAAGCTTTCCACTTTTTCGTACATATTAGGTATGCAAACTATTCAATAGTACTATATCCAAACAATATCTAAGAAAGAAAAAGTTATTAATGCAATTCTTAGTGAAAAAAAAATATCTTTTAAGACATCATACATTATTACATCATCATTCCATAATTATTGTAATTCATTGACCAACGAATGCAAATACACATGAATTTTAGCTTTTGATTTGTGTGGATTTGAAAAGCTTATTATAAGGATAAATTTTACATTTTTTATTACATTGCAAGTATAAGTATATTTAGGCTAAAATATGTCTTTGATTTAATTAGAGTTACGGTTAGCACAAACATTCTAAGTGAAAGGAACAAAACAGGTTACCAAGTTAGGCATATTTTAGTACATACAATAATTATTTTATGTCCAAGTAGTTATATGAAATTAATTTTTCTCACTTCTTTCTCATTTTAGCATAATAGACAAGCAGACTCAATTGAATGTCGATACTACATGATGTATTGGATGAGAGTCATTATTTGGGCAAGTATCCCAAACATAGGTAACACATTTAAACATGATTTGTATTTTACCTTTATGATGATTGAATAATTACATGTGTCAAATGTTTCAAATCTTCAATGATAAATCTTTGTTGTCCCAAGATGACATCTAAAAGGTGAGAGAACATAAGACTACTTTTTTCTCCAACATAGATAGTATAGTCTTATTTTCTTTTTTAGAAAATTTTTAGGATAAACTGTATGATTTTGTATAGAATTTTTAATTGAATTGTTACTGGAAATTTTTTATATTTCAAGTTTTGTTTTGAAGCCAAAACCGTTTCAAGAAAAGTTTAACAAAAGAAAAACATTATGTAAACTATTATGTTTAACTGTCATGTTTGATCATCGTTGATGAAAAATACAAATTCTAAATTAAGTTTATCAAGAAATAAACTAGCAGTAATATCAAAACTCGCATTTTATCTAATGAAAATTCATCTATATATGTCACAATTTAATTTCCTCTTTACTATATTTTGAAGAGTTTTTTGAGAGAAGACAATGATTGTTGTGGACAAATACTAAATCTTACATCCTGAAGTATCATCTTATTTTTTTCAAAGAATCTTTAAAGGACTAGATATTCCAATTTCTTTCACAATAAGAAGAAGAACATGGTTGTCTAAATACTTAAGTGTTATTTTTTAAAGTGTTGGTGCATGAGTTTCATGAATAATTGACTATTATTTTGCATTCATTTTATCTCTATTAAAAGTCAACAATGACAAAATCTCTATTCTATTTTAAAAGTTTATAAATTTTATATTCATTCGTCTCCTTATATCTACATTATCAAAGCACCTTTAAAAACATTTATTTCTTTTATGAGCAAGTTCAATATCTTAATATAAAGAAAGATTTGTGAATCTTCACTTAATTATTTCTTATTATATATAATACACAGAAATCCGATTATATTAAAAAAAAACATGTATTAACCAAATAAAAATAAATATGACAGACAAAATAAGTTGGTACTTCACTCTTTTATTATTTTATAAGATAAAGAGATTAAAAAGTGAAATATTTATTTTTCCTTAAAGCAACAATGCCTTAACTAAGTTGAAGGATTTCATCACCTCAGTTCCTAAGTATGTTTAATTTTTAAAACCCTCTTTTTTCAACTTCATTTTTGCCTTCTGGTCAATGTGTTATGTTTAGAGTCATAGACAAATATTATAGGATAAATCACTAGTCATCTAGCATGTTTAACATTTTGGTGGTACGCACTATCCAATTAACATAGTCATTTTGCTTGTTATTTTAAATTTATCTAGTAAAAAGGATTGAATCAACTTCACTTTATGTTTGCTATTTTTGAATTTAACTCATGAGAACTAGATTAGATGATAAAGTGAGTTTAGCTTGTGAGTTTGTGATTTGAGATGAGATAATGTCAAGTGATAGGCAATTAGAAACTAAAAGCAATGAGCAAATTTTCTAGAAAGCAATTCTGGAAGTTGGCTGGGGAAAAATACTTAGTTTGTCATTTTTTACTGAACTTTATCTTTTCCTTTCGAAAAGTCCAATACATTGTGTTATATTTTTTGTTTTTTATGTCTTCCACCTTAGTTAATTACAGTTCACATTAGAGGACATTTTGGACATCAACAATGATTCAGGTATTTTTTTTCTAAAGAAACTAAGCCCTTTAGTTATTTACACAAGAAACTAATCTTATGGGCATGACCATCAATCTCCAAAGGATGATTACTGTTTTGTTCTTATTGTTACTAAAGTCCAAGTGCATTTCTCTATATGTCACATAAGTACACTTATTAGCATCATATATAAATACTAATGAATCCATTTCAACTCTTTGTATTTTTTATTTATTTTAAGTAGTTTTTTTATTTTAGTGAGTTTTTTTTTTCTCTTGGAAATTTAAAATAGCATAATTTTAGATTATCATGAGTTTTGTAGGTTCCGGTATCCCTGTTTCTAAGAAGACTACTCTTTAGTTAATAACAAAATAAAGGATTTTAAAATACAAGCAAATTTTCTGGACATCGACATCATGAATAGGAATAAAAAAAATCCAAATAAGGGATACTATTTTTTATTCTTAGTTAATTATAATTTAAAGTGAAATTTGTGTCAATGTTCATTTATGGTCCTCTCTTAGATAATGTTTTAATAATATGGACTTCATTTGAGTCCCATTAACTTTACATAGTTGTTGCTTTTAACAAAATATAAGTATATTTATTATGATTTTTTTAAATAAATTTACAACAAAATCAATATATATCAAAAGCAATTAATGCTTATAAAAACAATATGCTATATCATTATATTTCTTTAAATTATGATTTCTCAAAAGGAAAAGACTTTTTTAATACTTTTAGTATTTAAATTAGCATAAAAATTTAGACATATTTTTAATAAAAGTGTCAAAATTATTTATATTTAATTTAATAAAATATTTTATCAAAAATATAAATATTTTTACTAGAGATTAAAAAAATTGTATATTTTATATTTAATTATATATTTAAAATAAATAGTCTAAAGAAGATGTTTACAAAAAAGTAATGATAAAAATTATTTTTAAATGGAATATAAATATTATGTTTATAGTATTCGTTATCAATTATCAAAATTATTTTTCATTTAAATAAATTAATATCTCATATTAATTAATTGATAACTTTTGAATGTATGAAAAAAAAAATCACTGTTTTCTAAACCGCACTATCTTCCAAATTTTTATCCAAAGGACTTAATATTGTGTAAAGAATATATTATTTAACATGTTAGATTCCAGACAAATTATTTATTAAACACATTATAGTCTTAAAAAAATAAATAGAGAAATCTCTCATATTTGATAAGTGACTATATTACCTTTAACCACATTAATATTTAAAATTACAAAAATATTTAGATTTAATCTATTAAATAAAATATTATAAATATATGATGGGAATGAGTTTTACTAGAGCAAGTAAGAAAACTACATAGTGCAGTTTTTTATTAAAAATTCGTGTTTGCCAAAAAATCCTTTGATAGCATATTTTATAAATTTAGTTATATATCATGGTCTATATAAGAAAATGTTTAGAGAAAATAAGAAAAAATACGTTTATATACTCGGTATGATTTATTAAAATTAGTTTGTAATTATAATCATATATATTAATATTTCATTTGTAATGTTTATTAATAACTTTGAGGATATGAAAAAAAAAATCATTTTTCATATAATAATTTGTGGATGAGTATTTTTACTAAAATCCTATGTTACATCTTCAGCAAAAAAAAAAAATTATTGTATATTTCATAATTTTAATTATATATTTGAAAAAACAGTTTAAAGGTAATAAAATACTTTGGAAAAATAAGAAAAAAATTTCATAAAAATTATTTTAACTGAAATACAAATATAATATTTATAATATCCATTAATAATTATTAAAATTATTTTTCGATTATATATGTAGATTAGTTTTAAAATAACACCAAAAAAACATTATATCCTAAAAGAATGAAAGAAATTTATAATGGATAAAATTATTTTTCTTAAATAATGATCAAATAATTAAATTTTTAATTCTATAATTAAATTTTAGAATGGATAAATATCATTTAATTTATTATAATATATTATTTATTTGTTCAATACTATACTATACATGTATTAGGTACAAACATTTGATAAACACTTATATTTTACCATTTAATTTTTTTTTACATGAACTATTTTAAGTTATTTTTAAATATTGAATAAATAGTTTTTTCGACTTAACTATATGTTTAAATTTTATTATTTCTTGAATTATGTTTTTATTTTGTCCTGTTTCGAAACTAGTTTTCAATTCTAATCACAATATTAATGGTCTTATAAAACACTTAATATGGTATGAAAAATCTTTAAACTTTGCTTTCTACATCATTAATATAAATTTTATACATCATTAATATAAATTTTTATAAATAACTTAATATTAACTGCACAACTTAAATGCATCTATCTTTAATATATTTTATAGTTAATTTTTAATTTTATAGTTTGTAATAAATGTGTAAATTCAATTTAATATTACTTTAATAACTAAAAATTTTATTTTATTTCATCAATTATAAAAAGAAAATGTTCTGAAATGCATGAAAAAACAGAAACTAGTCCTCTATAAAAGAACACACTGGTTTCCGCTGTAAGATCTTTATTCTTGTTTTGGAATTTTAATTCCATTACCAAGCTCTCTTTCATGAAGTAATCGAATCAACTGTTACAAATTCTTGTGTATATTTATAAGTATGTGTGTTAGGATATGGAAACATTTCCTTTTACATTTAAGATGATACAAAAATTGGTAAATTGGTATACATGTGGAGGCAAGTATAAATCATTTGACAAATTAATCTCTCAATTCAAGATCTATATGTTTTATGAGATTTTATATTGTCTGTTTTTATTTTATTAAATCTCTATTTTAGTTTTAGTTGGTATGTAACTAGTGAGTTAGCATGTAAAATAAACAGATATCTTTATTCTATTTTGTCATGTGTGGTTGATGTTTCTTTTGCTTAAAGAATTATGAAAGTTTTATATGAAACCTGGTTGCACATATTACTAGAAAGAAGACTTCTTTTATAGAAATTGAAGAAACTTGTTTTATGGAAATCCAAAAAACTTGTTCTATAGAAATCGAAGAAACTTATCTTATGAAAATCGAAGCAACTTGTCCTATGGAAATTGGAGTGATACATAATCAAGAAACTAGTTTCCTCGATTTTAATAAACTAGTTAGCATGTAAAATAAACAAATATTCTTATTCTATTTTTGTCACGTGTATGCAGGATGAAACTTTAGCTTCTTCAATTTTAAGAAATTAGTTTTTTCAATTTTCAGAAACTAGTTTCTTCAATTTCAAGAAATTAAGAAGAAACTAATTTCTTCAAAAAACTAGTTTCTTCAATTGAAGTTTCTTTAATTTCAAGAAACTAGTTTCTTTAAGTTTCTTCAATTTTCAAGAAACTTGTTTCTTCAATTTTCAAGAAACTAGTTAGCATGTAAAATAAACAAATATTCTTATTCTATTTTGTCACATATATGCAGGACGAAACTTGTTCTATGGATATCGACAACACCTAGTTAATGGATATCGATGAAACTTGTTTAGTGGATATGTTTGTCGATATCCGTTAAACAAGTTTCGTCGATATCCATTAACCAGGTGTTGTCGATATCCATAGAACAAGTTTCGTCCTGCATACACGTGACAAAATAGAATAAGAATATTTGTTTATTTTGCATGCTAACTAGTTTCTTGAAATTGAAGAAACAACTTTCTTGAAAATTGAAGAAAGTTAAAGAAACTAGTTTCTTGAAATTAAAGAAACTTCAATTGAAGAAACTACTTTCTTTAAGAAATTAGTTTCTTCTTAATTTCTTGAAATTGAAGAAACCTCAATTGAAGAAATTAGTTTCTTAAAATTGAAGAAACTAATTTCTTGAAATTCAGGAAATTAAAATTTCGTCTTGCATATACGTGATAAAAATAGAATAAGAATATTTGTTTATTCATAATATGATAGGAGTATTAATATATAGAATGATTGAAAAATAAATGTTTGGTACCTTCTCTTGGACAATGGCCTTGGTCTTCTCCAAGCCGGCTTTGGAAGAAGCGCCAATGTTTGAAGTCATTTCCTTCATCGATTCTCGTGCTTTCTTTCCTCCCTCTGAATTTTCAACGATCGATTGATTCTATTATTTTCTTTCTTCTTTCTTTCTCATATTAGCTTTTATGCAGCTCAGTGTATGAGACTCTAACATCGCACACCAAATAAATAGATTTGGGATTTAGGTGCTACGCTATATTTTCCACACGTGCACATGGAGGACGCATGGCAAGTTCAAATAATTAACTTATTTAAACAGATAATGAATTATTTATTATGATATTAAAATACATTAAATTTTAATATAAACTCTTTCAAAATGTATCAAATTAATAAAATTACACCAAAACATCAATACCTTACAAATTTAAATGCAAATTTGTATTCATCAAGAAAGAAAACAAAGTTAAGTTAAAGTAATATAATGATTAAAAAATAGAATATCAAAATATCATCGTCTTTCATATGTCATTTTTATGTTAAGATGATAAAGCTAGATAGAGAGAATATGCATTAAAGTTACTATTTGATTTTTAGTTAGTTAATTCTTCTTTTCATGTATATTTCCTCTATTTATGGATTTATTTATGGATCTTTTGCTTAATTTTTGTTAATGATTCAATTAATGTTTGAATTTAACTTAAAGCATGACGCCTTCAAAATTTATTGATTTGAGGATGAAACCAATATTTTTCCTTCACATCCACATCAGCATATCATTCCATTTAAATCAATTTTTTTATCCTAGTCAGATGACATTTGTTAATGATAATAGATTCTTCATAGAACTTTGAGATAAGATCCTCATTTTTTCTTTATTTAGATTTATCATGCAAATGAAAGTAATTAATGAAAGCAAAGAGAAAATTAAAAACCAAGTAAGTCAAAACTTACAAAAGCAAATTTTGCATGAAGACTAACCTAACTTTAGCCTTTTTTTTGTAAGAAAAATAAAACTTGACCATTGATGTATTGCTCCTTATTCCTCCTTCGATACATATTCCAATTTCTTTTTAAAGAATCTTTAAAGGACTATATATTTCAATTTCTTTCACAATAAGAAGAAGAACATGGTTGTTCTATGAGTAATTGATCTCTATTAAAAGTCAACAATGACAAAATCTCTATTCTATTATGAAAAGTTTACAAATTTTATATTTACTCATCTTTTTATATCTATATCATCAAAGCACCTTTCAAAACATTTATTCCTTTCTTGAGTAAGTTCAATATCTTAATGTGAGGAAAGATTTTGTGAATCTCACTTAATTATTTCTTATTATATATGATACAAAGAAATCTGATTATATTAAAGAAACATGTATTAACTAAATAGGAATACATATGATAAACAAAATAAGTTGGCACTACACTCTTTTATTATTTTATAAGATAAAGGGATTAAAAAGTGAAATATTTATTTTTCCTTAAAACAACTATGCCTTAACTAAGTTGAAGGATTTCATCACCTAAGTTCCTAAGTATGTTTAACATGTTTAACATTTTGGTGGTACGCAACTATCCAATTAACATAGTCATTTTGCTTGTTATTTTAAATTTATCTATTAAAAAGGGTTGAATCAACTTCACTTTGTGTTTGCTTCATTTGAATTTAACTGATGAAAGCTAGATTAGATGATAAAGTGAGTTTAGCTCGTGAGTTTGTGATTTGAGATGAGATAATGTCAAGTGATAGGCAATTCATCTCCTTATAGAAACTAGAAGCAATGAGCAAATTTTTTAGAAAGCAATTATGGAGGTTGGCTGGGGGAAAATACTTATACTTTTTTATTGAACTTTATCTTTTCCTTTTGAAAAGTTCAATACATTGTGTTATATTTTTTGTCTTTATATCTTCCACTTTAGTTACTTACAGTTCACATCAGAGGACATCAACAATGGTTCGGGTATTTATTTTCTAAAGAAACTAAGCCCTTTAGTTATTTACACAAGAAACTAATCTTATGGGGCATGAACATCAATCTCCAAAGGATGGTTACTGTTTTGTTCATATTGTTAAGAAAGTCCAAATGCATTTCTCTCTATGTCACATAAGTACACTTATTAGCATCATATATATAAATACTAATGAATCACTTTCAACTTTTTGTATCTTTTATTTATTTTAAGTAGTTTTTTTTATTTTGATTTTAGTGAGTTTTTTTTTTCCTCTTAGAAATTTGAAATAGCATCATGTTACATTATTACGAGTTTTGTAGGTTCAGGTGTATCCCTGTTTCAGGTATTCCTATTTTTAACTAACTCTTTAGTTAAAAAGAGAATAAAGGATCTTAAAATACAAGCAAATTTTATGGATAAAAGAATATGAGATACTATTTTGTTTTCTTTGTTATTCTTAGTTAATTATAATTTAAAGTGGAATTTTTGTAAATGTTCATTTATGGTACTATCTTAGATAATGTTTTAATGGATCTTTCAGTTTACCAGTAGTAATACCTTTTGCCATTTACAGACTAGGAAAATGACTTCATTTCAGTCCCATTAACTTTACATAGTTGTTGCTTATAATAAAATATAAGTATATTTATTATGAATTTTTTAAATAAATTTATAAAAAATCAATATATATCAAAAGCAATTAATGCTTACAAAAATAATCTGCTTTACCTTTATACTTGTTTAAATTATGATTTCTCAAAAGAAAGACATTTTTAATACTTATTTAGATTAGCATAAAAATTTGGACTGCATATTTTTAATAAAAATATCAAAATTATTTATTTAATTTAATAAAATATTTTATTAAAAATATAAATACTTTTACTAGAGATTAAAAAAATGGTACATTTTATACTTTATTTATATATTTAAAATAAATAGTCTAAAGAAGATGTTTACAAAAAAGTAATCATAAAAATTACTTTTAAATGGAATATAAATATTATGTTTATAGTATTTATTATCAATTATCAAAACTATTTTTCATTTAAATAAATTAATATCTCATTAATTAATGGATAACTCTTGAATGTATGAAAAAAATCACTGTTTTCAAAACCACACTATCTTCCAAATTTCTATCCAAAGAACTTAATATTGTGTAAATTTCTATCCAAAGAACTTAATATGGTGTAAAGTATAGATTATTTAACACGTTAGATTCCAGATATATATATAGTATCTTTCTAATTTTGCTCTCTATGTCATTAATATAAATTTTTTAAAATATTAACTGCAAAACTTAAATGCATCTTCTTTTAATATATTGTAAAGTTTGTAATAAATGTATAAATTCAAATGTTATTTTAATAATATAATTTTTGTGTGAATGTCATTTGATAATATAATTTTAATAAAATAATATTATTATTTTAATAATATAATTTTTTAATTTTAATTTTTGACTTATATAATTTGTTAAATTTTATTTTATGAATATATAAAATAAAATAAATTAGAATAAGTAAATTTGATGAAATTATAAAATGAAATTTAAAATAACTTAAAAAAAGTATTACCTATAACACACCTTATTTTGATAAAATCAAGAATGCTCATATTTAACTCAGTTAAAAGATTACTATGTATATGTTAACTCATTAATATATTTTAAATTACATATCACCATTATCTTCTAGCAGTGCTGAAAAATAATTTTAAAGAAACAATTATACATTTTTTATTTATTATTATGAATAATTTAAGGTTTTATTTGAGAGAGATAAGTTACATATATTAAAAATAAAATTATTTATTAAACACGTTATAGTCTTAAAAAAATAATTAGAGAAATCTTTCATATTTAATAAAGTGACTATATTACCTTTAACCACATTAGTATTTAAAATTATAAAAATATTTAGATGTAATCTATTAAATAAAATACTATAAATATATGATGGGAATGAGTTTTACTAGAGCAAGTAAGAAAACTACAGATTGCAGATTTTTATTAAAAATTCGTGTTTGCCAAAAATCCTTTGCCCCTTTTCATTCTTGATCTTCATTCTTGTGCCCCTCTTTGATCTACATTCTTGATCTTCATTCTTGTGCCCCTTTTCAGTAAGGGAGCTAAGGGTTAAACCTTTCTTGGAAAGTCAGCGAACAGCCGTCAGCGAGCGAACAGTGCTTGTAGGTATGGCCTTCCCCCTTGACTCTCACGCTCTCTTATCTATTAGCCTACTAAAAGAAAATACTTCGCTAACCTTCTGATGCTTTTCTTAGACTCATTATAAGTAGATTCATGTGTATTATGCAGAATGTCTAGTTCCAACTTGGGAATAAATTTCAATCATCAGGGTCAAATATTCAATAGAGATTCATTAATGATACAAAATCGGCATTAAATAGCCAAGTATAAACAATGTTAAAATTTTCAAGCAAACTGTCACAATGCATCCATAAACCATAACTTCAGATATATTCACCAGGTTCAATATTAATAGAATAATAATGAAGAAATATAAATCAACACAAAATATTCATGTAAAAATAAACAATGTTATGTTGCATCCTTCAATCAAACTGTATCATAACGTCAAGCAATAGTAACTTAACATAAACATATTCTTATACAAAATGTAATAGGAGAAAATATTATATAAATAAAATATTAAATTAGAAGTTCAAGAAATTTGAACTGTTCTTAATTGCTGAAACAAAAACTCTTGCCCCTACACGACATTCCATAAATTAAAGTATATGCATGTTTCTTTGAAATTTGGATTCAGGTTTCTGAAACGAGTCTTTATTTCTTTAACTGAATGCTTACTTTAAATCTTTTGCAAATAGTCTTTTGGAGCCTCCAAAATTTTAGATAAAGAAGAATGATAAGCCACCAAATAAGCAATTGTTATTATATACAAGGTTATAACATTGAGAGAGAGAATCAACCAAAAAAATTGAAAATGGAAACCATAACTAATCTTAATTAACATGACAGATATATGAAAGGTTTTCAAACCACATTCTAAGTTCAATTTATATGAATACTGGAGACAACAAGTATGGAAAAAAATAAAAATAAATAAGGTAAGAAACACATGATGTCATTCCAAGCCTGGATGATCCGCAAACCCCTTTCTAAGATAGTGTCACCCAAAATGAGTAAAAATATTGTATAAAGCCATGTATAAATATTTTTTATTACAGGACCTAAACATGTAAGACAGCTATATTAGGTTGTCCTCTTCCCGTAAGACTAGCAATAAAATGAACCACATAAATTTGTCAAAGAGAAATTACAGGAAGATGAACATCTCAATGGCATAATTGACAATATAAAAGAAGCCTTCAATACATGTAGCAGGACTCAATATCCATTGATCAAAACAGATGACTGTGTGAATTTATGCACTTATTTAAAATGAAAATTTGAAGCATAGCCGTGTTAGATCATCTATGACTAGGAACAAATAAATAAGTCCATGAAAATACAGAAAGAAGAGAAAGAGAAAAAAAAAAAATAAAAATAAAGAAAGTTAATTAACAAGGTCGTGGTCATAGATGGAACTTTGTAGGTCAGGACTGTTGAACTGGTTTCATAGTCAAAAGATGTTCAACTATTCTTATGCTTTTCTTTTTAGCTTCATCTTCTCTATGCTCATTTTCTTTTCTTTTCTTTTTTTTCTTTTTGGTTCTGAGTAGTGTTTTCTGCTTGTGGAAAGATTGAGGAATGAAAACATGCTATACTTTCTTGTGTATATTTATAATTATGTGTGTTAGGATATGGAAACATTACCTTCTGCATTTAAGATGATACAAAAGTTGGTAAATTGGTATACATATGGAGGCAAGTATAAATCATTTGACAAATTTATCTGTCAATTCAAGACCTACATGTTTTATGAGATTTCATATTGTCTGTTTTTATTTTCTTAAATCTCTGTTCTAGTTTTAGTTGGTGTGTAACTAGTGAGTTAGCATGTAAAATAAACAAATATTCTTATTCTATTTTGTCATGTGTGCAGGACAAAACTTTTTCAATAGATCTCGAGTCAATAGATAAGGACAACACCTAATTAATGGATATTGACAACACCTAATTAATGGATATCGACAACACCTGTCGTATGGATATCGACGACATGTGTTTCATGGATATCGACGACACCTGTCGTATGGATATCGACGACATGTGTTTCATGGATATCGACAACACCTGTCGTATGGATATCGACGACATGTGTTTCATGGATATCGACGACACCTGTTGTATGGATATCCACGGTATGGATATCGACGAAACATGTTGTATGGATATCGAACTGTAGAAAAATACTAATTTTATTAGAAATCAAGAATGAAGAAATTAGGTTTTTTTTCCTTTCACTAACAATCTTCTTATATACACTGGTGTAACAGGTGAAATGTCAAGAAAACCATGCTCATAGATATTGTTAGCAAATCAGTATGGAAAATAAATAAGGATGATGCAATCAGTGCTGTTGTATCTTCCTACAACTTGCTCTTAATAATCCTCTTAAATTAAATACACAAAAAGAATTTATATAAAAATAAATGCATTTAATATCTTCAAAATAAAAATATATAAAAAGGATCAATGTTCTCTTACTTTATAATTTTGATGCAATGCTGGGGTGTCTTTTATGAGGTGAAAATTGAAAATTAAACGCATGTGATGATGATACCCAGTTCATTCCGTTCGTTATTCTTTTCTCCCTCAGATATGAGATATGAGGCTCACCTTATCATAACTCATGACTCCATATGATGATCCAGTGTATAGGCACGAATATCAGAAGGACTTGTACCCGCCCTAACAACAAGCATCAAAATAATATTATACAGCATGAAACGTAAGAAGCCAACTATCAAAAATATTACGAAACAACAGTTGTTTTCATCAGTTTTCGTTTGCACAAAACGTAACTGAAGGTGCAAACTCACGAAGTGTTACCCTTTTTTGTCCTAATCATTTTATGCAAATGCTAAGGCTGCCAAGTAATTCAACAGTATGAACTTTTATAAAAGAAAAAAGTTAAGTATTACTAATGCACTCTCATCATGATTTCCATTCTTTCTAAGCATAAATTCCAATAAAAAAAATATTTATTGAATTATTAACCAATAAACAATAGTTAAGATCCTTAGCTTATCTATCATGCATTTTGCTAACATTTATCCCAGGGACGTGAACAGCCATTAAACTAGTAATCAAACCAAGAAACTAGATGAGATGAATGTGATCAACCCAGTTAACAGATTTCTGTCCTAACCAAAAGTACAATGAATTTCACATACAAAATATGTAGCTGGGAAGAAAATACCTTTTGTTAATGGTTCCATAATGGAATTTGAGTTTTCCAGCCTTAATATCCTCAACATACTGTGACCATGAGAAATAACACAAGTTATACAATAGGTAGGTGACACAATAAAACCTAAAGCCAGCAAGTTGAAACGTCTGATTCTGAAATCATACCAAATTTAAGGTAACCACCATTGATGAAAAGGATAGAGAATTAAAAGGTATAGCGTCAAGTGGAAAAAGTTGGCATGCTGATGATTCTGGACCAGGTGAAAAATGCGACTTCTTCAGCTTCGCCAAGAAAATCAAATAAATCTGCCTCAAACATTCCATAATCATGATCAAAATTCTCTAACTAGTCAAGGAAATAAACAAAAAAGAAATAGAATAATAAGAAATTTCTCACTTGGCCAATCAAAGGAATATCCAGTTGGGCAAATGGAGAAATTACTTCTACGTCTGCATTTGCTTCCTCCCTTGTTTCTCTTATGGCACCATCAACAGCCGACTCTCCAATTTCCAAATAACCAGCAGGAAGTGTCCTTGTTGAACCAAAATATGAAATTAACATAGCCCATTGATAAAACGAGATACAGTGTTTATAATATAAAAAAAAATTAGTAGCAACAGCATCATTGTTTTAAAAATAGTTCTGGGAACAGAAAGGTAACATGCACATAGACAGAAGCAACAAAAATAGGCAGTATAACAGAAAAATCATTCCTACCAAAGGCCATGAGATGGTTGAATATTCCTCTTGCAAAGGAGCACCTTGTTATCATGTTCAACGAGGCAGCCAACTACCTACTTTGCCAACCAAAATCATGTCATGATTAGAAGAAAGTAAATAATCATGTATCAACTGATGGAGTGAAAGAAGAACTATGACAAACAAAATAAATCATCAATTTCAATGTTGAAGTTTACCCTCTCTCCTGAGTGATTACTAAAGTAAATATATATATATATATATATAGTCTTTAAAACTATTAGAAATGACACAAAGTAATCCCCCAAATATTTGAAGATCCTTCAAATTGATCCTAAACTTGACTAAAATACATCAGCTTAGGAACTACTGTGATGGATATTTAATACTTTGGTGACTACTTAAATAGCTTTAGTAGTTTACGGACTAATTAGGACAGAGGATAATAGTTCAAGGAGGACGAAATTGGTGGTTTGTTCTACAACGACTGCACAGCAAGGAAGGTTAGAGAATCTCAAAAGCACAGCAAGGAGATATAATTTTCTTTTTAAAATAACAATACAAAATTAGTATAAAAATAATATAAAAACATAAATCTTAAATCAAAAAACAGAAAAAAATTCGTGTTTTAAAAGTTATCACCAGTCATTGTAGACATAAAGAAATATTATTATTCCATCTAATTATAGTGGAATTCTAAACATTAAAAGAGGTAAGAAAAATTATAAAATGCGGTAGGAGTTTCTGAAGATTCAGACAAGAAAACATATCCAATACTGGTACAGCTACCATTTTAAATTAACCGTGCTTCCCTTCAGAGAACATATCTAAAAACATATGATACTCATTCAAACCCTTATTTGTTATAACCATACCATTTAAAATCATGTTATATGCAGATACCTTGATCCTAAAGATGTTACAACTAACCTGTTTGCTCAGATCAGTGAATAATATGGGAAAAAAATCAACATTACAGTTCCTTTCTCTCAAATCTCTACTCATAACGCATCTTAAAACTCAAGGAAAAGTCAGAACATTTAATTTAACAAGAAACATCAATTTCCAGTGCACTGTATTCTATACCCTAAACCAACCATAAAATCTTTCAGATTGAACTTTAGGTTATCCACACACAACTGTGCAGTTCTCCAGTTACTTACAACTAAAGCCGCAAACAACGTCCTCAAGAAAACTTTAATGAACAGAAACAACTATTTTTCCATAAAAACAAAAATATTACAAAAGAGAAAGAAAAAAAATCATTTTTAATCCATAGAGTACTAATCCAAATTTAAGGGTGAACAGAAACCACAAAATCAACTGCCCAGATAATTCGGCATATGACAAGTAAAAGAATAAGTAAAACCAATTTCATGGTACAGAAATAACTTATACACTACCTGCACTACTGTCATGTTGCAAGTCACACACAGCTAAGACTCCATTTAGAAACAGTATCAAAAGCAACACTGATTTTGTAAATCAATTCATACACATTTAAAACGATTTACTTCAAACATACTAGAATACCCACCATTACTTTACCAACAACAAAAATCTTATCCCACTAGGGCAATTCTAATCTACTGAACGTATGCACGACATCATTCGGGCTGCGTTAAATACATAAATACACCTTATTATTTCACAAGAACTAAATCAAATAAACCAAAAGCTAAAGAGATATCTTTAGACATACCATCTTTGGATTTTGATACGTAATCTTCCCACAAACCGTACATATAGCTCTCAGCTTTTCTTCCCCTTCAGGAATATCATGCTTCGTAGAACCACCACACCACTGACAGAACTTAACGTTTCGAACATTTCCCTGCAGTGTCACGATCAACAACATTCCCAAAACCATTAAAATCCACAATTGTAAGATTCTAGCGTTGCTTCATCAACAACAATAGACATATATCATAAATATGATGCAGTTTCAAAATTAACATAAGAAACGCGCGAAGAGAACTCACGGCAGAAGGAAGCGGTGTGGAGGAAGCGTGAAATGGCGCGAATCGAACCCTACGAACGATGGTTTTGGTGGGATGCAGTTTGGAATAAGGGTTAGGGTGTGGAATTGGGGAAAATGAGAAGGATGAGAATGTGCGGGGTTTCTGAATCCATCGTTGATTTACCAATCCACATATCTGAATCTGGATTCCTTTCCCCGTCATTTTTGTTTTTCAGTTTCGAATTGGAACACACGCAATTATACTCAACCAAACCCTTTTCAGTTTTCACTGTTGGCTTTTCAAATTCAAATAACCCAATTTAACGAACAGAACAAACCACTCTCTTCCCCCGTTTTCTTAATCCAAATTCTTCAAACGATTAGACCTAATTCTCCTTACTTCAAAAATAGAGTGTCACTGTTTTTAATTTTCGAAAAAAAAATATTATAAATAAATAAATAAATCATTATCTACACAAATGGTTGGATGAGTTGATACATTCTATGCATGAAAACTGGCAGCAGATTCACACGCTCACTTCTCTTTCTCTTATTTTACTTCATTTTCTTCCAATTCCAACTACCTATTTGAGATTTTGGGGAAACTTTGTGATAAATATTAAGAAATTAAAAAAATGTATTTTATCTTGTCTTGAAAATAGAAATATTATATAATTTTAAAATAATTAAATCTGTTTTATATAAACACCACTCACTCTCGTTAATAATACTTTTCCTTTTAGATTGTTTATTTTTCTTTTTTCAATTTTCATTTAGACTTATTTAGTTTATAAGTACTCCTATACTCAAATGTTGCAAAATGCAAGTCCGACAGGAGATTCTGGATATTATCAGCTGAGACAATAAATGGTAATTTTGAACAACTGGAGATTCTTAAAATAATCAGCTGAGACAATAGATGGTAAGTAAATGGTACATTTGACCTATCAAAAAATGGTACATTTGTAATTGTAAATTAGCATACACGTTATTTGCATGATCATCTAATAAAATTATTTAAAACTACAAAATACAGTGAAAAAACAGGATTGCTCTGTTAAATAATGTAGCATGGTCAATCATCTGGTTTGATCTGGCTGGAGAATTCTAGAAAAGGATTAGCATAAGCCTGAAGGATCCTCAATCCAAGGCCAGCTTATCACATAAAGATTGATAAGCTGCACTGCAAAGCTTGAACTTCTCTTCTGCTATAGCCTATCAAGTATCAATGTACAGAATAAAAAATTAAAAGCATTAGGAAGCTGTGCAAACTATTGATAGAAACTCCTGAACATCGAATAGAACAAAAAAGGAGGAGGAATATAATCGGTGGTTAGAGCATGGCAGCACCTTGCAAGAACCTTGATGACGATCTGGATGCCATTTTAGAGCACAGGCCCGGTACCTGATGATATAAAAAGATTAAGAATATCGTAGTATAGAACTATGGCTTTCCAACATTTTGATGAAGGCGAGGTTACAGAAGCAAGAACTCACGCATTTTTTACATCTTCAAGTTTCAGAGGACCAGAAGCACTCAATCCAAGGGCTAATCTATCCGGAGTTAAATCTGAGCCAGAACTATCTAACTCAGATGAAGAATCATAATCATTTTCGCTTCGATGTCTCCAATTCCATGATCTCCCAAAATTAGAAAAGCGTTCAGACCTCCTCCACTGAGGATTTTCCTCATTGATGAAGGACCAATAGAAGAATCTATTCCCACCAAAGGCAGAACGGAAAATGGTTTCGACCTCAAAATCATCTTCACAAAAAAATAGATCTCCTGAAAGAACATTAATAGAGTAGACTTTATAAGTATCTAAAAGCTTCTATGTTTGGCTGAAAACAATAAAGACAATCTAAGAAATTACACCGATTCATAAAGCTTATGATGCAAGTTGAAATCAAATCCTATTCATGATCCCCACAAGTTTAAATCTCTCAATTAAATGAGTAAACAAGAAGTTTCCAGCAATATTAAGTAGGATGATCTCCTAGGGATACAACCACCAGTACTTGAAATCTGAATCTCAGCACAATTTAAGATGACGTGACAGCTTAAAGTAAATACTAATTCAAGTGATCAAAGAGAATCAACCCAATAATCAAGGTAGTACTACAAGATACAAGTAATATATTTTGTTACAGCACATGTATTTCAAGCATCCTTACTTCTGTACCGATGATTTGATCCTTGCCTGCCATTCCTGTACCTCCCAGAGCCCCAATCAAAATATTGATTTTTACGAGTCCGTGAGGTGTCTTTACTTGATGGCATCTCGTCCTCCTCAATACCTTGCTTCCAGCTCTAAACCATGCAGAAAAAGAACAACCATAAGCTTCAAAACATCTTAGCACAAACAAATCACCGAAGAGAATGTGTTGTTTGCTTCTTAGTTAAGTGATTAACAAAGAATTTTATGTATTAATCTATTTTACATTAAAACTGAACCCATCCTTACCAATCTCATGAACACCATATACCAGGCGGCAGAGTATATTGAGGGTCATTTTCGTATCAGAGAAAGAGGAATAAATATAGATCATACAACTGTACATGAAGAGTCAAGATTAAAGGTAATTCAAAGGTGCGTGGCCACATAATAACAACATTTTTATGTTCTGATCTTCAATATTCATGATAAAATCTAATGGCCAGTATTTGTTCCTGTCACTCTTACATAAAAAAGGCCTTCTAACTAGATGTGTGTTCGTGTATGTGCTAAATATACGAAAGCTTCCCACTTGAATATCAGCAATCAAATACAGACAACCTAATCTATGTCATGGCTTCTCCAAATGTTGCACCTCCCAAGTCACGGGATCCTAAAAAATCAAGTAATAACATGAATGGGTATAACGTCAATCTTTGGCAGTGACATTGATGCATTTTACAATAAGTTTCTTGAAGGAGAGTGGGATAAGATAAGCCTAATAGATGGGTCTGATGCCTCAATTCTCAATCTGATAGCGGTCATCAATTACATGATTTCTTAGTCCATCAGAAAGAAAGAATGACCAGCGCTTTCATAATTGCTGGATGTATTGGCAAGAGACCATTGATGATGTTAACCTTCAATATGTTATCCTTAAATTGCAGGTCCCAAGCTCACAGTATATTTTGAAGTTGCAATATCTTGTTGCCTAACTTAGGATTGGAGATCACAAGCTCATATATTTATGCACCCAAATAGTCCATGCGAGCCCATAAATATCCTCAATTTACACGCTCATTTAACATGTGTCACCAGATTAGACATAGAAATTCACAATACATTTTGTCCAGAACCATCTTGCTCAAACAGAACACAAAGATTTTAACCTGTCTAGACAGATGTAACAGGTCCTAAATGCTAAATACAAGGCTGTTCGTCACCGATCCTACTTCTTCCAAATACACCAGTGAAGCATACAAATGCATAAAGGAGAAATAAAAAGATTGTAACAATCGCAAAGCAAACCACACCTTATTAAGCAACACTATATTAGACTATAACAGAACACGAAGCAAGCTAAAAATACAAGAAACTGCACATGCCCAAACATACACACATACGAAACAGCGAAGAAACATGGCGAACCTGAAACAGGGATTCTGCATAGTCATTGATACTGTTCATTACTCTGTGTTTTGCTTGCATCCGTCTAAACCTCCGGGAGTTATGGTTGTTGCCTCTCTGCAATTAAACAGTTATCAGGCCAACAAAACATATCAACAACACTTTCTACACAGCCAAACGACATTGAACTCACATTAATTAGTTTGATAAAAATAACATTGTTGGGTCACAAAAAGTTCCCAAAATACAAATTCAGAAAGAAACACGGAAAATTCACGCGGTGAGGCCCACTATCAAAAGAGGCAGTGAATAATTGTAGAATCAAAAGAAAAGTAGTGAAATGACAAATTAAAGCATAAGGAATTGAGAGAAACTAACGGGTTCCCAAAAATTGCGGCGTTTACGTTGCAAGGGAGGGGTTGAATGGAAGAGTGCGGCCCTGAGAGAGGAATGGAGATTATTGGTGGTTGAAGCTTTGAAGATGGCGCTGCTCATTTTCTCTGCAATTCGAGTCCTTCGTTTTGGCCCACCTCGATTGATGATGGAACTTGTTTAAGCGGAAACGAAAATTGGGATCATCCTAAGTTAGACCTAACCAGAATCGGAATGGTCTTCAGAGACCACAAACTATTTTAAAATGGTGGTTTATTAGGGAAAAATTTTCAGCAATCCCTCACTTTATTCTCATGGAGTACTTGACTATTGGATATGAAAAATAATAAGTATTATTAGAAACTATTCTTGATTATATATACAATTAATAATTAATTATTATTTGAACTCGTTATATAAATTTTATTTCTTTGGATGAATTTCTTGAAAATGTAAAATTATTAAAAAAAAATGGTTTTTATTATTTATACTTATGTGTATGTGAATTTTCTTATTGAATACTAGTTTATATTGAAACTCAACTTTATAACTTAACAATTACAATGTAGCTAGTATTTATATACGCACATTACTTTAAGTTTTAGTAAAAACTGTGTTATTGCAATTTAAAAATATATTATGTGAAAATGTGTTGATAAAATTGTATAATAATAAATTTATTTATAATTCAATTAAAATAAAAAAATATAGTATTCTATTACATTTTTTATAATTTAATATAGTTAAATTATCATGTAAAATAAACAAATAAATATATTAGGTCATGTATTTATTTTACTGTAATTATTTTTAGTTTTTATTGTGATAATAGATAAATAATATATTCACTTCAAATCTAAATTTATCATATTTAATTTATATTTATATTATTTTTTTCATTGTATGATAAACTAATAATTTTCACATTGTTTTTATCATCATTATGTATACCTTTCAATTGGGTTGGGTCAAGTCATTTATATTCAAAGACATGTTATTTATAGCTTTTCTGGGCAAATCATATAAACAGTGAGGTTTTTGTTTTTATCAGTTTAGTCAATCAGAGAGACTTTGAATTATTTGACATAAAACATTTGTTGGAGTTGTATAGTTGGGATATATATGACTCATTATTCCTTAATTTACTATTACAATTAATAAAAATAAAGTCATACCTATTTTTCTTATACCTTTCACTTTAAAATATACATCCCAACCAATCATATTTAAATACAATTACATTAATTCTATTAGAATAATTTAATTCAATAATATTTTTATATTAAATTAATGTAAATTACCTATATTTAATTTTATTGCAAATTTTGAGTCTAATATTTCAATGTTTGATTTTTTTTTCTTGTTATTTTACTTTATTATTTTTCTATAACATTATATCAGCTAAAATAATTAACGTATTTATCGGCTAAAATTTATATTTTATTAGGTTTTGTTTATGTGGGAGCAAAACATGTTTAGGTATGAAGAACAATTACAGCTACTTCAAAAAATTGTACAAAATAAAGCAAGTTCAAAGGCTTTTGAGTTACCATGTACAGCTTATTCTATGAAAACTCTCACTCTAAATACAAAAAACAATAAGGGAAATCAAAGGATTGAAGAGATAATGAAGAGTATAGGCTAATAGATTTGGAAGAGTCACAATCTTAAAAATAAACAATATAGTTTTTGTAATTTATGTGAAACATGTATGGTTCAATTCATAATAATAATGTATTAGGAACAACTTTTTATGATATATTTTCTTTTGTTTGCAGATAAAATTAATTTTCATAATGTATCTTACCTCTTAAAAAACTAACATATTTTTTGTTTAACTTGTGTTTGATTATTTATTATTATATTTTGTAGATAACAAGGCTATTAAAATTAAATTCTAAATGAATAAAGAAATTTATTGATGATCGAAACAATCATAACTACTTGCATAACATGTTTTCTAAAAATAAAATAAATCATTACTAAAAGTGTTAATGATTTATTTCCATTAATTCATATCAAGGGGGCCATATGGTGTTAAGAAAATATGTGCACATACCATTGATATAAAATTCTAAAGAAAATGAAACAGTTAATGGTAATGGGTAACATCCAATTTCCTCTCACATATTTTAAGTTTTGTGAAATTTTGCAGAACATTTTAAGCTTGAAACAAAAATGTGTTACACCAAAAAAAATATTTTACAAGTTAAAATTTAGAAAGATATATTTGAAAATTATTTGATGGGCATGTCCAAACACATAAAAGTTAATACACCTCTATTAGTTTGAGATAGTGATTAATAGTGTTTTATTTATTAGTTTTTATAAATGTATGATTTTTAAGATGCCTTTATACTTTCGAAACAAAAATAACGTAAATTAAATTATGCACCTTTTGAATACTGAAATTGGTCGATAAATTAAAATGGAAATTATTCCAATTTTTCGTTCTAAGTTACTTTCATTATATAATTGAATTTGATTTTTTTATATTTTTTTATTATTATAAGGTTTAATCATTTTTTTCACTGAAAAATAAAATTAGTAAGGATAAGAAAAGTAAAAAATTATTGTCTAAAAAAAATTCTGAACAGTTTTTGAAATGATAATGATATGCTTTGTGTATAAAAATATGTTTAAATTTTATATAAGTTTTATATGATTTTTTTATACTTTAAATATATAAGTTTTATATGATTTTATTTTATACTTTGAATATATAAGCTTATATATTTTATTATTAATTACTTGTTTGAGTCATCGTGATTAGATGGGTTGAAATTTTTATTCATTCATCTCAACTCATTTCTAATCTGCTAGTTTAAGGTAAGGTAATCTGATAGGTTAAAAACATTAACTCAACCTACTAAATTATGGTAGACTAGCAATATGTTTTGTAAATCTAAATCCACTTTGTCATATTTATTATTTTATTTTATTTTTGTAATTAAATTATATTGTTCTTTAATTTATTTTAGTCTTGTATTGACTTTTTTTCATTTTCAATAGAAAGAATAATTAAAAAATGACAAATGGCCAAATGTATTGGAAGAAGGCAACTAATGAGAATCAATCCAACTTGGTATATTTCAAGTGTAAAAATAAATTATAATAAGTAAAAAATAGTTATAGTTTTACTTTAATATGTTTAGAAGTTATATTTTTTTTCAGAAGTCTTAAATTTTGAGTCTAAAATATTTGAATTGTGAATATAAATTTTAAGTCAAATATAAAATGACTCATGTATGTATGTATAGAGATGAGAAAGGTTGTATTATGAGTGGTTTTATATGTTTATTTTCATGGTGTGAGAATAATATTGAACTTGTTTTAGGTTTGAAACCTTTCTCTATTTGATTTAATCGTATTGGTAACACTTTCATCTTAATTATAACATATTCATAATTTTAATTATTTTCTTTTAACATTTTACAATACAATTTGAAGAAAATGTAGATGATGTGTAAAAAAAATTCAAAAACACTTGTGTAATTGGTTAAACACTTTGAATTTATATTACGAACAAACTTAACATGACAAAAAGAGTATAAAGAAATAATTTTTTCAAAACTAAGTGAAGAATGAAAAAAAAAAGGTAAATGATCTAGAATTAGTGAAAAGACTAGGTAATATTATTCAAAAGAAAAAAAAAAGGATTTTCAACTTAAAAGTAAATTATAATATATCAATTAATTTAAATGGAATAACTTGCTATGGAATTTTATCAAAAACATATGAAGCAATATATTGAAATATGTAGCAATTTAAGTATTTTATCAAACAGAATTAGTTGTTTTGTTATTTAAGTATTTTATTAATATATCTAAGATTACATTTTTACATTTCTCAAATATTATTTTTATTTATTTTGTAGTATTTAAATCTTTTACCATACTATTTTTAATTTTTTTATTTAATTTAAACATTTAAAAATAAAATAGGTATAATTTAATGTATATGATGTTTGGATTTATTATTAGAAATTTATCATGTTTTATAATGATGACAAAATATTAGTATTCAAAATAAAATAGTAATTATCATGAAAAGTTTCACATGAAAACAATATTTTTTATTATAAATTAATAACAGTGACCATTAATTATTATTATTATCATTATTACATATAATATAGTGTTAAGAAATAATTTATACATATATTTTAAATACTGACTATAATTTTTATTGTATTATTACTAGTGACAATTATTTTATTTTTTCACAATAAAGCTTAATTTTGGTAACATTTAAAAATATTGTCACAAGTAGAATAATTAACATGTTATAATAGTGATAAATAAATTACTATCACAAGATGTTAACAGTGAGTATTACTTGTAGCAACGAATAATTGAATCACTGAAACTAGGGTTTTTTTTTTTTTTTTGTAATGAATACCTTATTATCCAGCACTATAAATGTTTTCTTATAAAACGTAACTAAAGAATATGTAAGCAGGGTGAATGTGCACGAGATCTAATTTTAAAGGATAAAAAAAAAAAAAAAAGTAA
>Ga0209489_102966_pt1 | contig 33746 bp, 14 predicted proteins | sample SiratrowhiteBW_FD_187527 | JGI IMG/M metagenome (GOLD analysis project Ga0209489, IMG submission 187527) | Root nodule microbial communities of legume samples collected from California, USA - Siratro white BW (SPAdes) (version 2) | ecosystem: Host-associated > Plants > Roots > Nodule | place...
CTCAGTTCAAATAAGTGGTTCGCTGTGTGTACTTTTGGAACACACAGATGTGTCTCAGGGGTGGAATGTCTAAGTGGTTCGCTCAGTTCAAATAAGTGGTTCGCTGTGTGTACTTTTGGAACACACACATTTGTTTGAGGGGTGAAATGTCTAAGTGATTCGCTTAATTCACCTAAGTGGTTCGCTGTGTGTACTTTTGGAACACACATTTGTTTGAAGGGTGAAATGTCTAAGTGGTTCGCTCAGTTCAAATAAGTGGTTCGCTGTGTGTACTTTTGGAACACACAGATGTGTTTGAGGGGTGGAATGTCTAAGTGGTTCGCTCAGTTCAAATAAGTGGTTCGCTGTGTGTACTTTTGGAACACACAGATGTGTTTGAGGGGTGGAATGTCTAAGTGGTTCGCTCAGTTCAAATAAGTGGTTCGCTGTGTGTATTTTTGGAACACACACATTTGTTTAAGTGGTGAAATGTTTAAGTGGTTCGCTCAGTTCAAATAAGTGGTTTGTTGTGTGTACTTTTGGAACACACAGATGTGTCTCATGGGTGGAATGTCTAAGTGGTTCGCTCAGTTCAAATAAATGGTTCGCTGTGTGTACTTTTTGAACACACAGATTTGTTTGAGTGGTGAAAGCACTAAGTGGTTAGTTCAGTTCACCTAAGTGGTTCGTTGTGTCTAGTTTTGGAACATACACGATGTGAACAAATCCATGACCATAAACGAATCAAACGTCGACACCATCAACCCAGAAAACATCAAGAAACAATTTTTTTTCGCGTACAGGCATAACCAGAAAGCAAGATCAAACCATGTGAATAAATCCTAAACCGTAAACGAAGCAAACATCGACACCAGCAACCCAGAACACAGCAAGATATAATTTTTCGCATACATGCATAACTAGCAAGCAAAACCAAATCATATGAACATACCCTAAACCCTAAACGAAGCAAACATCGACACACAACAAGCATGTTTCATACCAAAAAAGCTTAGGGTTTAGGGTCAATACCACCAATGCAAACGGTAAAGCTTCGACGGTAGGGAAAAGGAAGGTGAATCTTGTAGAAGGAATGTGAATCTTACAGAAGGAACGCGAATCTTGCTGTTTCCTCTGTTCTCTCTCCTCCAGAGCATGCGGGGTTAATGAGTGCAATGAGAAAATGAGATCTGCTTTTCCCTCTCAAACTGTCCTGCATTTTCAGATGGGAAATGACAAAAGCAACCCTTTGCAAAAAGACAAACATGAACCATGTAATCAGAAAACCATCTGTGTTTCTCTTTCTTTGCCACGCAGGACGACACTGCCACGTCGGAGTGTCAAATGGAGGTAAGAGAAAAAGGAGTGTCAAACTATCATTTTCCTATTTTTTTTTAGCTTGAGCCAGAATTTCTAGCTTGAGCGAGAATTTCTAGCTTGAGCGAGAATTTCCTTCGCTTGAGCAAAAATTTTCTCACTTGAGCGAAAATGGTCCAAAGAGCATTTTACTTCCAGTTTTATTTTCGCTTGAGCGACAATCTTTGCTCGCTTGAGCGAAAATGCTTAGAGAGCACCCTATTTTGTTTACGAGGAGCTCGCTCAGGCGAGACTTGTAGAGTAAATTTTTCTGCAAAATTCGCTTGAGTGAGATTCTCCCGCTTAAGCGAGGCTATCAGAAAAATGATTTCTCAACTAAACTAACTTTTTTTTGCTATCAAGTATTAATATGCATTTAAGGTTCAAAGTACTACATAAAGTGTTCAAATACATCAAACTTATGTACAACTATCTACATGACAAAAGGGAAGACCATCAAAAGGTCATAAAGTCTTTAAATACATTAAACATATATACGAGTGTATACAAAACCAAAACGATGACTAAACTAAGGCCATGTACTCCTTAAGGTGCTCCAGAACCTATATCTGCACCTGCTCGTGTACATAGTACAATCATCGCAATTCATAACACAATAAGACAAGCAAGGGTAAGCTAGTGAAATAATGTTTTTAGCTTGTAAGAGTGAAAATAATTGAAGCGAATAGATTTAAAAATTAAATATCAATTCTTAAGTTAAATACAACTAAGTTTAACATTCAATCACAAACTTTCATACTCTATTCCAAATTCATTGACCTCATAATGATCCATCTGCAATGACCGTACCTTGATTTCCTTTCAATCCCTGGTACTCTGATCTCGTTTCAATCAAAATGATTGCAAATGGATTAATCATTCGGTCATAACAATAATCATATCATTTCAACCATTCTGAAGCTTATAGGTGTATGTGTAACCATGGTACCTTGATTTCCTTTCAACCCTCAATACATTGGTTTCATTTCAACCAAAATGATTACATATGAGCATATAACTCAATCATTACACATACCACATCAATTCAATCATACTGAAGCATATAGATGTATGTAACCATGGTATCTTGATTTCTTTTCAATCCCCTTACACTGGTTTCATTTCAACCATAAAGATTACATACAAGTCTATAAATCAGTCATCACACATAATACATCAAACATATCATATTGAAGTATATAAAGACATATGTAACCATGGTACCTTGGTTTCCTTTCAACCCCCAGTACACTGGTTTCATTTCAACCATAATGATTACATACAAGTCTATAAATAAGTCATCAGACATAACATATCAATTCCATCAAATAACAATCAAAATGTTCTCACATGTTACTTTCTAACATCATTACTCAAAATAGTTCAATTAATCATCACACCAAATCAGGATAAATAATCAAACCCATTCAGTGCTCAAGGACCAGTCAGACCTGCAAGAAAGACTTGAGCATTGATAATCATATATCCATATCTTCTATCTTAGGGTTCTATTTGAAAGTAACTAACTAGTATAAACAAGTTACTAGCTTCCCATACCTTAGACAACGATGCCTTGTCACTTCCTCCAATCAGACAAAAATAGCAGTCCAACTCTAGGGATCTAGAACAAGTTATCCAAATAACATCAACTTTTAATATAATATAAATCAAGTTGAAATGAACACTTTTCTCAACTGTTTCCACCAATATTGATAACAAAACCTAATGAAAAAAGGAATCTTTAGAACAAATATGAACTTATTCCGTTTGAGATTCTGATTAGTTAGAAATGATTCTATAATCCTCAGTTATTAGGAAACTTCATCAGATTGTAAATTAGGTGAGGTATGAAAAGTGAAAATCAAGAAAAAAAAAAGAAAGATATAGAAAAGTGAGGAGAGAGAAAAAAAATTATGAGTGAGTGTTTTGATCTTATCTTTACGTTTTGAAGGCTCCAATAATTATATTATAAATATCATTATAATGAAACTGTTATCATATTTTAGTTTATATAATTTTGGTTTTATTATATTATTATTTATTATTGTATTATTATTGTTATATTGTTATTATATTATTATTATTATTATAATATTTTGGATGGATTTGGTAAGGTGTCACGTCTTGAACCAGAAGCAACAAAGATATCAGAGTATTAACTATTAACCAGGTTATAAAGACATTATTAACGAGTAAGAATGGAAAAGACGAATAAGATAACTATTTTAATCCCTTCTTCTCAATTTGATGTATTAATATTTAACTTGATTTAAATAATAAATAAATAGATTTTGGTATAATTTTTATTTTAAATAATAAATACTATTAATATTTAGTGTAATTTAAAAAATATTAAAATCAATAGACTTTAAAAAAGTTTACAAAAAATAATAAATAGGGGTTGCAAAATGGATTTTTTTTTAAAAAAAAAAAATTGTACTATCACTTCTCAAACTCCTATTCAAAGTACCACCATTCCAAATCACAAACTAATCATAAGAATACATATAAAATAACCTAAATTTATTTTCATTCCACATTAAATATTCTTAAATTTTAATAGAAAATTATTTCTTTAATACAATAAACACTTTCAATTAAAAAATTATTTTTATTACCATAAGTAGTTAATATATGAAGTGGTGGGATCAAAGTCGACACCACTTATTACTTATATTTTGGATGGAATTCGTAAAGGGGTCATGTCTTGAACCTGAACCAGGCTATACAGACTTTATTAACGAGTGATATCAAAGTATCAACCATTCACCGGGCTATACAGACTTTATTAACGAGTAAATGAAGAAAATTCTTTTGATCCCTTTTTCTCAATTTTTTTATTAACATTTAATTTTATTTAAACAATAAATAATTAGATATTGGTATATTGTTTATTTTAAATAATAAATACTATTAATATTTAGTGTAATTTAAAAAATATTAAAATCAATAATAGACTTTAAAAAAAGTTTACAAAAAATGAATAAACGGGGGTTGCAAAATGGATTTTTTAAAAAAAAAAATTGTACTAACAAACATAATTCCAGGTTTTTGTTTTCTCTTCTAAAATGAACTTTTCAATTTTATTATTATTATTATTATTATTATTATTATTATTATTATTATTATTATTATTATTATTATTATTATTATTATAACTATAAATATAGTTATAATGAAACTAAAATCGTGTTTTAGTTCTTACAATTGAATTTTTTACAACCAGTATGATGGAAACACGAAAGAAGAAAACTATTATATTTGAAGGTGATGACTTTCTTTTATTCTGATGACTTATTACATATAATATCACAGCACTCTATCTATGTAGGAAGAAAACAAATCCTACAGAAGCTGCTACTTATTCCAAAGACAGAAACAGTATCTATCTATCTTTGTATATATTTATGGATCTGTAATGTTAACCTAAAACAAACTAAACACTTCCTTTGATAGCATCACTGTATTTACTTTGACCATCATTGAATCTGTCCCACAGCATGACTCCACCATACTTGGAAGAACTCTTGATGGTGGGAAGAACCTGGGAGACCAACACATCACTAGGAATAAACCCACTTCCAGCAGCTGCTGTAGAAGCTGGCACTCCCATAAACACTTGCTTGGCCTGGCTTGTGGTCCACTGGTTCCAGGAACTGATGAGGTTGTTGGTGTTCCCACTGGAATACTGACAAGAAGGGTTGTTGTAGAACTGCACCCACACGTAGTCAAAGAGCCCGGTTTTGATGGCGGAATCCAAGTGGGCATCAGGGATCGGACATTGCGGTGCAGCAGATAAGAGCAGCTGGGAATTGAACCCCTTTAGGGCTCTGGCCAGCTCGTCCCAGTGCTGGCCGTTGCCTGCTTCGATGTCGAAGTCGACGCCGTCCAAGACGGCGGCGCCCAGAGGACGGGAGCTGGACTGCCCGCCGAGGAAGTTGTTCCAGATGTAGTTGGCGACTTGGGTTGCGTCGTCGGCGGAGCTGAGGGAGTAGCTGCCGCTGGCGCCGCCTAGTGAGAGCAGCACTTTGATGCCTCTGCTCTGGCACGCCTTGATCTGGTCGCTGAACTGGGTGCAGCCGTTGGCGGCGGGGTTGCAGTGGCCGGCGAGGTTGAGTTGCGGGGTCTGGCCGTTGCCGAACGTGGACAAGAATGCTATGTTGAGGAACTGGTAGTTGCCGGTGTTGCATGCGTCGGCCAAGCTGCCCTCGTTGCCGTTTTGGCCCCAGTAGACGGCGATTCCTGCGGCGTGGGAGGGTTTGAAGAGGGAAATGAGCAACAGAGGGAGCAACAGGGATGAAACTTGTTTGAGGCAAGCCATGTTAATTTCCATGAGTGTGAGTTGTGTTGGTTTGGTTGAAGAATGTGGTGAGGTAGGTATTTATAGGTGTTGGAAGACATGAATGGAGAAGAGTTTGGGGAGGAGATAGTGTCACGTAGTGAGATAGTAGCGTGCCTTGTGGGGAAGAAATTTCTTGCATGCGTCTGCGGGAGGAAAAGTAAGAACCATGGAACTTTCAACGTTCTCTAGTTTCAGTTCCAAGTACACTTGTTTTCACAAACTTACGGTTAGAGTTTAAGGGGAAAAAACTCATTAAAAGCTAAAACTAGTACAGCCACATAAAAAAACTTGTAGTTGACTTTAATGTGAGTTAAAATTAATTTATTTATAAGTTAATTTGTAAGAAAAATAATTTTTTTATTTTTAACTTACGGGGTAAATAACATATTTATGGAGAATTTTATTTTATTTTTTCATATTGTTCTCTCCTGAAAATTCTTATGGAGCGGCATTGAACTTTCAACATTCTCTAGTGTGGGTTCGAAGTACTCTCCTTTTCACAAACTTATGGGTAGAGTTGTAACGGGGAAAACCTCATTAAAAGTTAAAACTAGCATAGCCACAGTTATCACCATATATATTATTTTTTTAAAAGCAAATTGAAGAAAAAATACAGAGAAAAACTTCAGTGTAAGTTGAAATTAATGTATTTATAAGTTAATTTGCAACAAAAATTATATAATTTTTTTTTATTTTTTACTTGCGGGTTATGGAGGATTTTTTTTTTCATATTCTTTCTCTTCTAGAAATTCTTAGGGAGAGAGTTTATTTAAACATACCTATAAGTTAATTTATAAAAGTTCTTTCACATGGTTTATTTAATGCTTTACTTTATAATGTATGTGTCTAGTAGCGGAGATGAGCTTGCAGGAGAGTAACTTTTATCAGTGAAAACATAATCTGAAGGAGGTTAAAGTTGAAGTCAAGAAATAGTAGTGGAGGTAGTTTGTTGTCTAACATTACATGCTACCATTATAAGGATGACCATTTAATAAGGTTTTGTCTTAATAAATAGAAGAAAACTAAGTATCTTAATTAATAAGTCGTTTGGACTTAGTAGATTGTTTATATATGATGAAATGGCTTTGGTCGAAAATGATTATGAATCGTCAAAAGGTGTTAATGTGTCTATTAGTTTTGATGATGTAGATAAGATAAATTCTAGATTTCAAATAAAAAGTTCATAATAGATAATGGTCTTGAGTTTTGTTTAAATTTATTTAACAAGTCTTGTAAGAAAAACGACATAGGCATCAAAAGATAGTTGAAACTCTTCAACAAAATGACCTAGCTTAGGGATTCAATAGAACAATTATAGAAAGAGTGAAATGTTTGTTCCTAAGTTTTAGAGTTCCCAAAGTGTTTTGGACTGAAGCTATTGCTAATGTATTTTGAGCTGGATCCTATAAGAATGAACTATTTTTTCAATTCTTCATTGATACGACATGCTACTTTTTCCAGTCATTCCTTTCTGGATCAGTCGTGGTTTTACAAGCTCTACCAATAGTCACTTGATATGAAGACTCTTCAGAAAATCTAGTCAGGTCATATCCTTGACCTTGATAATCTAAAAATCTTTGGTTGTGTTGTTTTTGCTCTGTAAGGCAGGGAAATATAGAAGCATGTGTTGTTAAATCCATGTTTATGTGATATCCAAAAGGAAAGAAGGCATACAAGTTATGATGTCTTGAACCAAAAATCTTGAAGTGCATCATCAGTGAGGATGTCATCTTCAATGAAATCGAAATGACTTACAAGTCAAAAGTTTCTGAATGTAAGCCTAAGAGTTGACACGAGAGTAAAAATGAAAACATTGAGGTGGAGGTTGGAATAATGTGTGATTTTCTACATAATGATGCTTTAGACGACCATGTAGAAGAAGATTCAAACAACGAGAATGAAGATAGAGAAGATTATAGTAGTTACAATATTGCAAGTGGTAGAACAAGAATAACAATAAGAGGTTTAAAAGGTATAGAAATTCATAACTTATCGCATTCTCCTTAGTGACTAAGTGATGTATTAGACAATGAACCCTCAAGTGTATTATCCACTCTAGAAAGTAAGGAGAGGACTCAATGGTTTGACACCATGGATGAATTCAGTTTGTACCCAAACTCTAGTTCACAGACTTGTAAGTTCTAGATTGGTCAATGTAAATGAATTTTCAAACATGTTAAAAACAGGTCAAAACATAAAAAGGGAGGGGTTGAATTGCGTTTTAAGATTTTTTTTTTTTAATTTTGGAAATTCATCGTCTAATAGTAAGCAATCAGATAATAATTTTGACTTGACAGACGATATGTCAAAAATATTTTCTAAAGATTGGTTCACGACTATCTCCTTGTTAGTGTAGGTTAATACTATTCAATAAACTAAGATAAATGACAGAAAGACATACTTTATAATTTCTATATTGATTCATCCAATAGTGCAAATTACATCTAGTTCTCAATCACTGGTTAAGTTTCACTATGTTGACTATTGCTACAAGTTACAAACTGAGTTTTATTTGGAATGCAATCACTCTTAGCTAAATCCCAAGTATTATTTGAAATGCAACCACTTCTGGCTAGAAAATCCCAAGTATTGTTTGGAATGCAGCTATAAGTAGTTATGAACTAAATATTATTTGGAGCCTTCTGTAGTATTGCATGATAAAAGTGCACATCGTACAAGATATATAGCCAAGTCAAAGTTAAAATGCACCTTTTGTGAGGAAGTTGTTGAAGAAAACATCTTTAACTCTTTTTCCTATGAGATTATTTGATGGGACTTATGTTTGATTTTGAGCGAATCTCTTTGGCAAACGAAAGTAGTGGACATTTCTTGCAACATAGATATTTGAGCAATACAAAGTTAGCTTAGTCTATGCACGCATTGTATGATTATATAGATGCCTTATCATATTTAAAGGAAAACTACACGATGTTTTATCATCTATCGCAAACAAAATCGTTGCTTTTTGCATAATCAATTGTTGAATTAAGTCATCATTTTATAGACGAAGCATGTCTATGTTTATACTTAATTGTTTTCAACACTTAGTTAAAATAATAAGGTGTTGGTCTTTTGCCAATTGGCAACTTCTCTGATGGTTGGTCACTAGTGTCTAGTGTTGACTGAAGTAAGGCATTGGTTGTTGATGTAAATAAGAATGAAAAAGGGGCATGTTGAAGAAAGAGAAGAGGAGTTGAATGGAATAAAAATAAGAAGTCTGATAGGGAAAGACAAAGAAGAAGAAATAAGAGGAAGATTTCAAGGGGGACTTACTAGAAGAAGACTCAAGGCTTTAGAAGGTGAGACTAAAGGGTTGTTCATGAGTAATTCTTAGTTTTTAGGGGAACTTTAGAACTTGATGGTTAACATTTGAGGGAACTTGGATGAATTGCACGAGAGTTAGGAGTATCTTTTGGAGTTTCTAAACTATCACATGTCACTTTCATTTGCACATAGGTTAGTTAGACTCTTTCATTTGACTTTTCAAATTTTCAAGAGTCTTTTGTATCCATTGGAACTTCTCATAAGGCGCCACATGTGCTTTCCCAATCAAGTCATCATTGCTTTTCACATATAAACCCTACTACCTAATTTTAAGGTGTTAAGATGTGTTGATCATGTTTAATGTAATTAACTCTTGATTAGAAAATTTAACTACATTTTCTTGTCCATTATTCTCCCTTAGGTTGAGATCCTCCATTATAAATAAAAATCTCCTTCATTTGTAATACATACCTTGAAGATTGAATGAAGTTCTCCTTTCTGAGTTTGTGAGACTTTGAGAGTTCTCTACTCTTGTTTTTGTTGTTATCTTGAAAAGCTCTCAAGTGAATCCCCTGCACTTATCCATTAGTTCTTATAGATTTATTTGGTTTAGTGAGAATCTTGAGTCTAGGTGGCAGTCAATATGGACCGATCATCGTCAGTGACTATTCTAGATATATATGGGTTTTCTTTCTAGTACACAAGAGTGAGTCTTTCCATGTATTTGAAGTATTCTGCAAAAGAGTACAAAAAGAGAAAAATTATTATATCTCTAGTATTCTAAGTGACCATGAAACGAAGTTTGAAAATGGAGAATTTCAAATGTTCTGTGAATCAAATGGTATACACCACAATTTCTCTTCACCAAGGACACCTCAACAAAATGTGGGTTGTGAAAAAAAGGAGAACAAAACTCTCCAGGAGATGGTAAGAACCATGTTTTGTGAAAACTCAATTCCAGAACATTTCTAAGTTGAGGAGATTAACACTACTTGCTATGTATAAAATAGAATATTTATAAGACCTATTTTGAAAAAGACTCCAAATGTATTGTGGAGAAAAAGGAAACTCAATATCAGTTACGATCATGCTTTTGGTTGTACATGTTATATCCTTAGCACCAAGGATGAAATTTGAAACTTTGACTCCAAGATTTATAAAAGCACATTCCTTGGTTAATTTGAAAAGTCAAAGGTATACAAAGTGTACAACTCACGCACTTTGATTGTGGAAGAAACCATAAATCTTAGATTTAACCATTTCTCTCTGACTGATAGTAAACTATAAAATCTTGAAAATGACCTTCCATATTTGTAGATAAATGAACCAAGAGAAACTAGATAGATGAATATTTGTTTGTTAATGTTGGTTCTGTGAGTTGCTTCTGTTATGTGGTAACATTTACTATTTTGTAAATTGTTGTGGTTCCCGAACTAGTTGTCCAAGTTTGTAATCTTGGTGATTAAGAGTTCATGAAGATATAGATCCTCTTAGGTTGTGATAGTTGATAAGGTTGTATATCCTCTTCGTATTAAGAATGTTGTATATATCCTTGAAGGAGTTCAAGATTTTATTGTTGTAATAACTTTTGAGAATGTTAATGAAACCAACAATTCTCTAGTTGAATTGTTTTGACTAAAGTAGGATAAAGAGGATTTGAACCAATATAAATTCTTGTGTGCTTTATTTATTGCTTTCTATATTCTTTATATTACTGCACTCCTTTTCTTGTATCAAATTTGATTCCACTTGAAAGTGCATTCTAATTTTTGGTCTTCATGGTTTTGAAAAAGAATTCCAAGAAGGTGAAAGTTTTCAAAAAAAGTTTTTAAAACTAATTCACCCCCTCCTCTTGGTTTAACTAAGTCATTCTCTTTTCATACAATCAAGGGATGATTAGGAGAAATATGTGACAACAAAAGTGGAGTGTTAATTGAAGGTGACTCGGTCTCCTAAAAAATGAAAATGTAAAACGAGATTTCAAATTTAACATTCTTTAAAAAGAGAGCTTCTCTCATATTTCTAACCTTGACACACACATTCCTCTTTTCTCTCTACAAAATTGAAGGAAAATAAATGGCTACCTTGAAGAAAACTTGTTCCTCTGCAAAAAAAAGTGTGTTCCACGTGAAGAACAAGGAGGTTCTAGTGAAGGCAACCTATGGCTCGAAAACTCCAACATCAAGAAACATGTCATCATTACCAAGGTTTAGATAGATTATCTTCTTAAACATTGCTCATTGATGAAGCTTCTTTGTCTCAAAGTACTAAGGATGAAGATATCTTTTGAAGAAGATCGCTGCTCAACGTACAATCTCATCAAGAGATCCTCCTTTTGGGGCTAACTTGACTTTGACTGAGATAATCACATTATCTCATGCGATGCAGCTAATCATGCCATGGCTCAAGTAGACGAAGCCTCAATCCTCTCCTAGGATCATTCCCATTAACCTCAAAATTGGTTAAAAAGTGAAGATTTTGATGAATGGAAAGAATATGAAGATTTCTATACACCATACAAATGATGGGACATTGAATGTATGAAGAAGAGCTTAAAACATAATGAGTCCTGTAGCAAAATCAACATCCTCTCAAAAGCAATCGTTTTGCTTTTGACTCAGTGCATCATTGCATCACTCTTTCCACTTCTTACATGCTTGTAGTAGATCTCCCTCAAACGCAAGTACCCTTCTATCTCTACAATGGTAAATAGGTTTTGTCCTACCAAGAGGAAGATTCCTATCATTTGACCAAGCAGTCTTCAAGCTAGCCAACACGTAACATGTTGGCATCCCTCATGACGAAAGACCTAGTGCTTTAGACGTCATATGACTTGCTTTTGTTCGACATATTCAAATTCTGTGTAGACTATATGAGTGGTCTTGAACTAGAAGAGAAACCTCTCTAACAAAGACCTTTACCGTTGTTCTACCCACATGTTGTATGGTGTTCTACCTTCTATACACCACCCCATTGTTCATGATGCTTAAAATGGGGGAGAGGTCAAAGGAATATTGTCTTAAAAAGAGATGGAGAAAGAGTAAGGCGAACCCACACTCAAAAGAAAATGAAGACTTGAGCGGTAGGTCGAGTTGGCCCGGGCCTAGGTCGAGTTGAGCTAGCTCGTTTCTAGGTCGAACCAAGTCAACACGGGCCTAGGTCTAGTCAAGTTAACTGAGGCCCAAGTCTAGCCGAGCCAATCCAAGCCCAGTTGAGTCGAGCTGGCCCTACGGCGAGTCAAGTTGGTGCGAACCCACATCCAGTCAAGCTAGGGTGAACCCACATTCATGAAAGTCGACATCGACCCATGTTTAACCTAGTTGGACTAGGCCTAGGTTAGTTCTAGTCTAGTTAAAACTAGGCTAAGCCTAACCCAACCAAGACTAGACCAAGTCCGACCTACGCCTAGTTGAGTCGGCCCAGATCGAATCGAGTTAAGTCAAGCCCAAGTTGAACTGAGTTGGCTATTGCCCAGGTATAATCGAGCTGACTTGTGCTTGGGTTGAGGAAAGCCAAGCCAACTTAGACCCAGGTTGATCTTAGTCAAACGACTCATGTTCAATCGAGTTTGGTTGGGTCCATGTCGAGTCAAGTTTGGTCATGTTTAGGTCAAGTCAAGTCTAAGTGCGACTAAGGCAAACCAGGCTAAGTCTTGCCAAGTAAAGTTGGGCTCATATTGGAACAAGACATCATACCTACATCGAGTTAAGGCTATGTCAAACTAAGTTGGGTTGATCCTATGTCAAGTTAAGCTAAGTCGGCTTAGGCCTAGGTTGACCCGAGTCAAGGTGGATCCACATCCAATTGAGTTGGGCTAGGCCCAAGTCAAGTCGGGCTCATGTAGAGCCAAGTCCAGTACGGTCCACGTTGAGCTAAGGCTAGGTGAGATTGAGATGGATTAGGCTAGGGCGGGCCAAGTCGAGTTAAAATTGTGAGACCTAGACATCGTGCATTCATCGAGTTAGGTCCATGTCAAGTTGAGTTGGGTTGATCACACATTATGTCGAGATGAGCCAACTCATGCCTAGATCAAGCCTAGTCGGCCTACCTCCAAGTTCGTTTGAGTTGTGTTGGACCTAGGTTGGGCCCACTCCGATCGGGATTAGGTCAGGTCAGATCCAAATCGAGTTGAGTACAACTGGGTCCATGTTGAGTCGGCCTCAAGTAGAATTGAGACAAATTAGTCTAAGTTGGACCAAGTCAAATTAGACTTGTGTTAAGTTGATATATCATGTACATGTCGAATCGAGACCATGTCAAGATGAATTAGGTTGATTCCGTATAAAGTGAATTAGGTTAATCCCAAATTAAATTTAATTGAGAAAGTATAATTAATTTATATTTAATCCAATTTAAATTAGATTGGAAAAATACAAATCAATTTGATTTAATGAAAATAGATTTGGATTAGATCCAATCTATTTTATTGGAGGTGGATTGAATCTAGATTGTATTTTAGAAAATTCAATTAATCACCTCACTCTTACTTTATTTTTTTAAATCCTAATTTATTCATATATTAAGTTTAGGTAATCAATATTTTTTTTTACCTTGGGGACTCGTAGTTAATGAAATTAAATCAAACTAGTCCTTTGATGGGTTAACTAAAAATCCCAGTTAAGGTATTGATAACTGAGAAAATCGTACAGTAAAAAATCAGTGAAGAAATTACTAAAGGAGGTAAATATAGGTCAAGAACAAATGTGAGATAATCAGTTATAATAGAATAAGCCATCTTAAGTGTCCTTTCATTAGGATTTTTTCGATCATAAAGTATTGTTTTTAAAACAAATAAAATCCCGTTTATCTGATGTCTACGTGTATATTGTTTGGTTTAACTATTTATTATACATTTTTGACAAATTTCCCAAACTGATGTAACTTTTATCTAAAATTCCCGAAATGGTGTTTTTTTTTCGGATATGGGTAAATCGTGCCTGCGAGACACAATATCATTGTGAAGAAATTGTGACCCTATTGCATAACTTAATTTAAGATTAAATGAAATCGTGAGAAGAGAACACAATTTTAGTTTAGTAGAGGAAATCATACAGTGAAGATTTCAATTAATGAGTTAATTATAATTGTGAGAATACTACACAATTTTATGGTGGTTAATATTCTCCACCCGTTCCTCTTCTATTTTTGGCACATGTGTTGTATTACTACTGTGTAACTAAAATAAATGCACAGTTGCAAAGGCTTTTTATTTATTGATTGTTAAATATGTAAGGGTTGAAATAAAAATGATGTTAGTATGAGATTTATATATTGAATTAAATTAAGAGTAAGTTTGATGTTGAATAGAAAAATTAAATTAAATTAAAATTTAATAATAAAATATATTTAGCAAAATTAAGTATAAGTTGGATATTTGAATTTAGTTACTAATATAGAAATAATTTAAAATAAAATTAAAATTTAGCAATAAATTTAGAAAGAAAAATTTGAAAATATTATATAATTTTTGAAATAAATTTATTGTTAGTTTTTAAATTATATCTAGATAATTTATTTCAATTACTTAATTAGAATTAATTTCAACCATTATATATTTATCTATAAATAAAATGTCTTTGTAACTGTTCATTTATTTTAGTTGCACAATAGCAACATACCACAGGTGCCAAAAAAAAAAAAGAGGAATGGGCGGAGAATAATGGTGATTTCAATTAACTCATTAATTTAAATCTTTGCTGCATGATTTCATCTAGGAAACTAAACTTATGTTCTCTTTTTTCTTTGCTGCATGATTTCATCTAGTAAACTAAACTTATGTTCTCTTTTCACGATTTTATTTAATCTTAAATTAAATAATTAAATCGTGTAACAGGGTCACAGTTTCTTCATAATGATATCATGTCTCCTAGGCACGAATTACCCATATCTGGATATAAATAAAAAAATGTAACATTTTAGAAATTTCAGATAAAAATTATACGAGTTTAGAAAATTTGCCAATTAATCATCTCATAGGATTTTTATATGCATATTTAAAATTTCATGTGACAGTTTTTTATAACTTCAGCTAACACACAAGAAACAAAATAAATTCAAAATTTTTTAGTAGTAATATAATTGAGTTGACTGAAAACAAAATTCACATAAGGTCATGCTCAAAAGAAGGAGTTACGAAATCCCATTAAAAATTATTCGAAATATATTAATATTTAAGAAGTTAATAAATATTTACGTTAAATTATGATAACATAAAAATATCTTGCACAAAGAACCTAAAAAATAAATACAATTACGTGTTTTATTTTAAATTCTTGTGTTCAAAATTAACTTTGTTCACAATTAACTTGTTTAGTTTTTAAAGAAAAAGTAGATCCAATTTCACGTTGCTAATAAAAACATTGTATGGTCTGAGTCTATGAACAATCCATATAAATTACAGCTCTCTTGAAGGAAAATAATTTTAAGAGTTACTTTTGAGGAGTATTTGTAAACAAATTTAATGAAAATAATTTTAATTTTTCTATATTTTTCAAAATCCATAAATTTTGCCTTTATTTTTAATTGAATTTTATTTTCTTTTCAATTCCAATAATTAACAACAAAATGTAGTCACAATATAAATTATTTGTTTATTATGTAAAATACAATATGTTTATGTTCAAAAGTATTTACCAATTTTAATATTAATATAATTTACATATTTATTATAAATTTTAATTATATAAAATAAGCATTAATCTATTCATTACAAATACTAAATACTAGTTTATTTTTATTAAACTCCAATATAATCAAACTTCGATTCGTTAGATTTTAGATTTATATATATATTATTCAAAAATAAAGATAGAAGAACTTATATTGGGTAATCATCCCTTCTAGATTAACTGACTTAACATTGTTTGTATAAGCAAATAAATAACTAAAATTAAAGAGGAAATTTCAATTGATTAGTTATTATAATCGTTAGCAAAAGAGAAAATAGTAAAATCATTCAAATCAATCTGTTCCAATAATGAGTTATTAACTTTTAAATCACAATACAGTATTTTTCTATTCTCTAAAATTAAATTTTGAGCAAAATACTTTTCTAAGATCTAAAATTTAATACTTTTTGTTTTTATTTATATGAAAAGGTTATTCATTTTTAGCCTTGAATATTGGAAAAAACCACATTATCTTCTTCATAAAAAAATAAAATATATTTGAATCTTAAATTTTATTTATTTTATTTTGCTTAGTTCCAAGCAGATAAACTATCTGACTGAAGCTAAATTTGATTGAATTTTTGGATTCAAAGAATGATTCCAAAGTAGTAATTGGCTTATATGTGAAGAAACGTTGTGAGAGCCATCAATGTTGAAAATATGTATAATAAATTTTGGCGTAATATGCGGGAAATAGATTGAGTTTTGGGAGTGTATAGTTTCATGCCAGGTAGCGCAGCCTTCATTCGTTAATCGTGAAACCAAACAAACTCAGAAGACTTCTATTGTTTCTTGGTCTTCATCTCTTCCTTGGAGAATCATCTAGTCAAGCTCATTACAGACTTATCCGGATAAATTCTTTCTAACCATTTTTATGAGAAATTTAATTTTTCTAAAAGATAAAGTTAGTTCATTTATATGTTAATTTATAAAAAAATATATAGTTTTTTTTATTTTCTATTAATTTCTGTATTCATTAATTTAGTTTAGGAGAGGTTCTTTCATTTTTTTTCTAATTTTTCTTTCTTAGAAGTAGCTAAAATAAACTTCATCCAAACATATGCCAAGATTGATATTTGATTAAGAGCATATATATATATATGTAGTATGAGTTATTTCATGGTATCTTAATTAAATTTTTGTAGATTTTATTATGTTACGTTAATTTTAATAAATTTTTGCAATATCTAGTCCAATATAAGGGTATTATAAGACTCAAACTATCATTAATGTTTTATTTAATTGTTGTCATAAATATATATTTTTAAGATTGAAAATACTTTTTTATACATATGACTGAAAATCTTATTTTTTGATGTCATGTCAATATATTTTAGTTGAGAGTCTTGTAAAATTCAGGTCTAATCTTGTAATCGATAGTATGACCCTTTCAATAGAGATGTTTCTTAAAAACTCCTTTAGAATATTAAATTTGGTTTTATTGATAAACTTTGAAATTATTACCATGTGTTGTTTATTTTTGTGTGTAGATGTCTCTGGGTCATAGTTTACTTTAATTTATGTACTTCATATATTTAAACCTATTCTAAGTATTTTTAAAATGTTTTGTGACATAATAATTAATTATGTCAAAACTTAAACGAGTATCTTTATCATGTTACTATTGTATTTTCGTATATGTCATAATTAATTATTGTAAGTGAGATAATTAATTATTTTAAAATAATAGTTGTTTGATTTACAAACAAGTTTCGTAATTGATTAAATTATTTTTACAGAGTTTTAAAATTCTATTAAGAACAAAATAATCGTTTTGCACTAAATATAACACAATAGATTAATTTTACATCAATTTATGGAAAAACTTGTATGCATATTTCTAAGTTACAAGTCTTGCATAATTATAAATTATATTTCTAGAAAGAATTTAAGAACTCTCTAAGAACAAATAAAGTGTTTTTTTTTTGAAAAAAAAAAAATTGAGGGAATTTTTAACTTGAAGATATCGAGTGATATACTCGCATAAACTCTTACTCCTCATACTTTTGGACTATCCATCACATCAAATAATATATTTCGACTTTGTTATGATTTCAGTTTTATTTCCTGTTATAAGGTTTGAGAACTTTCTTGTTAAGCTTTCACGAAGGTTGTAAATTGAGTGATTACATATGTGCATGTGATGTGTGTTTTGTAATCTCATATTAAAGATAGTAAGACAATCTCACCAAAATTATGATGGATAAAATGGATGTAGACGTAAAAAGAATAGAACTAGTATTAAATTTTTGATTTTTTTTTATTTTTCTCTTATTTTGATTCTTTTTATTTTCTTATATTGCAATTGAACTTAATTATTGTCTCTAATTCTTAATAAAGTGTTGGAAGAAAATAAATTATTAATCAAATAAAAATTAAACATCAATTTACTTCTCCCTTAGTAGTATAAAATATATTTTTCTTTAATTGTTCTTCTTACTGTAATATATTTCTCTCTAAACTTATGTAGAATGTTTTGTTAATAAAATCAAGTTTGAAAATAAATACGTGCTTTAATTATAGCAAAATATTTTACCTTAGTACCTGAAATTCTATCTAACTATCATATTAATGTCTGAAATTAAAAAATAATAATAATTCTCCATTTTTTTGGATTTTAATTAACCTTTTAAAATTACTTTTTATTTTATTTTGAGAAGTGGGAACTTAAGTAATAGTAATATAAATTTAGGATTAAAATGACTAAAGATTAATTTTTATAATTTAAATTAAATCTAAAAATGAGAAAATTTTAAATTTTTTCTTAATTTGATAAATTAATGTAACAATGAAATAAAAATACTAAATTATCTTTTTAGTCTTAGTTTTATTATCTAGATCTATGAAAGTTCTTTCTAAATAATATCAACGTTCAATAACAATGTTGAATCTTGAATTATTTGTACTCTAGTACAAACTGTCAATAGAATAATAAATAAAGGCAAACCGTCAACAATAAACTTTAATATATATATATATATATATATATATATATATATATATATATATATATATATATATTAAAGTTTATTATTATATATATATATATATATATGTTATATTTATCTTGTATAATTGTAATTAGATTTTGTAAAATAACAAAAACTAATAAAATATAATCCACGAATTATTACTTTTATATACTTTAAAAAATTGTACTACGGATTAATTAATTTAAATATTTGTGTATATATATTGAGTGCATCGAGTAAGTTTATTAGTATTTTTTTGCCAAGCTATTAATGAGTTGAATTTTTTCTTTTGGTATCAAATTGTGAAAATAATGAGAAATAAACTTAACACAAGTGAATAATAAACTTATAAGTGAATAGTAATTCACTTAGTGAATAATAAGTCTTAAATCCTAAATTCAATACAAGTGATTCACTTATAAATGACATTTTAACACTTAAGTCAATAAATAAATGAGTGAAAAAGTAATAATAAGTATATGAAAAAGGTAGTTTTGAGTTTCCCTGTTATAAAGATGTTCTTATATACTGTATAAGGTTATCTTTATAAGTATTTATGATACGGTTGTAACCAAATATCATATTGAAAATACAATAAAAGATAGTTAAGTTAATTATCCGTCTTTATCTTCGAGTGGTTGCTATTGTAATTGTTAAATTCAAGTTTTGTAGACTTTTTGTTTGATTTTGATTAAGTGCTTACACAATAAAATATAAATTATGAAAGTGATTCGTTTAACAGATGCAAGCCTTCTTTTAGCATCAGATCAAGATAGGGACAAATGTTTTATTTGGTGATTAGACACAAAGACTACATGTGTCCATTTCACTTTGTTTGATAAGTGAAAATGTTAAGACGATAGAACATAGTTTTTAAGCTAATATTCTTCACAAAATATTATATATGCTTATTTTGTTTTTGTAAAGGAACTCTTTGTCTTAGAGCACACATCTACATCAAAAATCTCTTGGAAGACGTGTTAAAGCCATCTTGCAGGAGTTAAAGTCAACTTTGGAAAGGTTATTTACCTTGTACGGTCCCATGCTTTTGTCTAATGTGAAAAAATATCCCTAACAAAGGCATGTTCAACCCTGCTAGCCTTTGGGATATTGTTTGAAGAGGAGAACCACATTTAAAGATGCACATCTGACACTTAATGCTCCTTCAAGCTTGTAGATGCTAGAAGAAGAAATGAAATGATAATTTGATCTAAGTGTGTTAAAAAAAAAAACATGTAAACCATTAGTGAAAGCATATCCTTACATGACTATTAGACCTTTTACTTTATAAATGATTTCTAGACAATGATTATTAAAAGTTCATAAAAGGTTCAAGGCTCAAGACAAAACTTATAACAAGACACAAATTCAAGTTCAAAATTTTCAAACCAGCTTAGAAGACACTAGCACGTCCCATTAAATCTTTTAACACAACAAACTAACTTTCTTATTGTTGTATGTTAAGTTTAGAAAAGGATATTTGTAAAAATGAGTCAGAACACAAGGGAGGGTTGAATTATTTTTTTAAAACTTTTCAAAATCTTTTCACAAAGCTTTGTTAGATAAGCGTTAACAAATTAAGTTTATACTTGACAAATGATTTGTCAAGTAGTTTTTCTTATGAGTATTGTCTCATGAGATCGTCATATGCATTTTTAAGTATGATAGATGTTGTAACATTCTTATTTTTAAATATTACAAATAAAGTTTTATATGTTTCACTAATAATCTAAACCAATATTATGAAGAATTCATCTAAAATAATACATCTAATTCATTGATTAGTAATTAAAGGTTTCGTCTAACAGTATCGTCTAACAAAATCAGAGATTGAACTTTTGTCTAATAAAGTTGCAGAACAGATGAAAACAATGACCTCTTCTCATCTCTTATTCATTAAATGCCACCAAAGCTAACAAACCTTTGTAGCCACCAAGTAAGATGTTTCATCTAAGTATCAGAACATGGTAAGACTATCCAAAGTCCTAACAATCGTTATACAAGAAATCAAAGAATGATCACATGGAATGACAAGACTGCGACTTATGATCTTTCTTATGAAGATAAGAACAAGAAATTCTCAATTATTGTTCATGATATCACAAATTTAATACAAGAGATAAGATTACTAAGATTCTTTTCTTCTATTCCATTAAAAACCTTATAAGTGTAAATTATTGAATTATGTTTTTACCGATGAGGATTTATCACTTACAAACTAACCATTGAAATTCTAATTCAATTGGAACCAAAATGTAGAATTAGAGTTCAAATTGAGAACGGTGTAATCATACAAGTAACACTGTAAATACGACCATTAGAAATATGTAGGTATAGAGACAATTCAAAACATAGAAAACATTACTATATTAGCACATAAACCTTTGAAAACATTTAAGTAAAGAAAAGAGATAGTTATTATTATTATTTTTTTTTTTGTATATACACACACACACTTATGTCAAGTAAGGTGTCCTTAATTAATTTGTTCAGTCTAGTATTGCATAAAGTGTTATTAAGTACACTTCATTATTTGGTATATTATTCCATCTTTATTCTTTCATGTGTCCCTGACCACATTATTTTGCTTGGTATTGTTGAAACTGAGTTAAGTGTCGTTTTAGCGTCATTTCATGTATGAGAAGTGCAAATTAAATTATATGTAGTTGGAGGTGTTGCCTTAGGGATTTAAACGAGAAACATTTGATTAAGATAGAATGGTCATTTGCATTTTACTCATTTATCCTAAGTAGTCACCACAAGAATAATTTAAATTGATGAACACAAATTAAATAGTAAGTCTCACTATACGTATTTCACTTTTTGTGTTATATAATTGCATTATATATGTCATACAAATTATTATCTAAAAACTATTCTCGCTTCATTTCTTTTCATATGTATTGTTTTCTTTCTGTGAAAATAATAAAGAAATTTTAAATGTGTATATATCACATCTCCATTATGGGACAATTTTCTGTAGTGGTGAACGCTAAATTTCCAGGGTTGCAATGGAATGTTGATCCACAAAATAATACAATAACATTTAGAGGAAAAGGATCTTCTTTGTTAAATCTACAAGACGGAACCACAAAGTCTTTGTTGTTCCAGCAACCTCCATGCATGTTAATCCATTCTACATTATTCCAATTTACTATATGATGTAATCAAAATGTTAAAACTTTGTAGATTCATGTATATATAACTATAAATATGTATCTTTTGAAAATATGTAAATATAAATATTTAATTTGCATATTAAGACTCTATGAACATATTAGATTGTGAATTTCAATTATGGATGGATGGGTGGATGAGAAGATATGATATTGATGGAAATTATTAAAGTAATTGTTTGAAAAAAGAAATTTTTAAAGAAACTTGACTCTCTCATATGATGAGCAAAATTCAAATAAAATTATCCATCAGAGTTAAGCAATCTTACAATTATTTTATGAAGTTATAACAAAGAAAGAACTTTGTGTCTGATATGAATAAGTTTGATGAATAATTAACATGATTTTACTTTCATTTGATATATCTTATATAACTTTAGGAGGAGAATATTTATATGTATATGAATTTATATTTTTGGACATGACAATGTAACTGGTATAAGGACATTGTTTCATGTGTGTTTTGTGAATGAGATTCATCATGAGTTTTTGTTGCGAATTCTAACATAAAAGTTTACAAAGCGACTATCAGAAGGAACAACAAGTCTAATAGAGTTTATAAGGAATAGACCTGCTCAATTCTCTTTAGGAACATTCACGAGAAAGCATAATCTAGATTAAGGAAATAAAGAAAATATTTTTGGTCATGAAATGTTTTGATGACCAAAAGGTAAATTTAGCTGTGTTTATGCTGGTAAGACAAACTAAGTACTTGTGAGATAGTATTGTAAATTAGCAATGTTCATGTTGATAAGAGGGCACTTAGAGCTTTGAGTAATGAATTTTGCATTGTTTTTGCACGTTTTAATCACTTGTTCTTCTTTCTTCAACTTGGAAGATCTCTTTAAATACAAAGTTGAGTAAAGAGTCATTTCAAATATTTTTTTCTACCCACTGAGAAAGTTCATTTCAATCCATCATCTTCAAGGCTTTATTTGTTCACGCATAAATGCAGTGATGCATTAAATGTGTTCCATGCAACATTAAATGTTTATCTCTCCTTTAAGAAACATCCTATTAGGCCATGGTCAAAGAGCTTCCAACCAAACTAAAGAAAAACATATGATCATAGAAGGTAGATAGTCTTTCTAAGGTTGACGTGGAGTGCGTTTGTAAATTGGCATGAAGTAGCTTTTGCGTTTCCTTCAAGAGATCTTTCATATTGACTTGTGCTTTGTGAGATCTTCTTGGTAGACGAGAATATGAGAATATTCTCTTCAACAACTTATACATGCATTTTGTCTGATGAAGAATTCTCTTATCAAATGAAGCAAATTGAACACATGTGATGTATCATCTATCAAACGAGACACATCACATCTCACATGATTTGTCTTTTATAAAGCTTACATCTTACGGACGAAGCATATTCATGTTTCTATACTTTATTGTTTAATAGAACTCAATCAAAATAAGCAAGGTGTAATGGATTCTTGTCACAATCAGGATAGCAACATGACAACAAAAATCTTTGGAAAAACATAAGGGAGTCCTCACCATAGTTTATTCAAGAAAACTACGAAAAAACCTTTAAAAGCTAATATGACCTTTGAAACAAAATTTGGGTTTAGGAATCGATTATGCATACGGAAGGTATTAACACCCTACGACGTTTATCCTAAGACAATTATCTTTAATTAAATGTTCAAAATTAATGAAAAAGTTTTTTATATTTATTTCTCCTATGTAAAAAAATTATAATTACTTATTTTTTTTATAAGCGAGAAAATATTGATGAAACTATTTATTTGGATCCGACAAGGATTAACCTTACTCCTATATATTTCCATTCACAATAGAAAATCAGGATTACGTAGTTCTTTGTTAAAAGGATTTATGAAGTTGATATTTTAGTTTAAAATTTTTTAGTATTTTAGTGATATTTTTTCAATTCATGTTGTTCAGAGTATAAATTGTACTTAATACACTTATAAATTATTCAATAAGCATACATAATGTAAACTATATACATTGATATTGTAAATTGTTGTGTGAATCTTAGAAGAAACATATAAAAATGAATTTAATTATATGCCAAGTCTAGCTAAAGCATCTCTAATTGTTGATCATAATAAGCAAATTTTTAAAGGGTAATCCTGATCCTCCTATGGGTTTGGCTCTTTCCAATTCTTTTGTTTTTTTACCTATAATGAATGATGATATACCTCAGGAAAATAATCATGATATGCATAATATTTTAGAACAATCAAAGGCAATACATGTGCAATCTGTTCAAAGCAAAGAACATGTTCTTCTTGATGAAAAATCTTTGCAGGATAACGGAACAATTCTTGCACAAGACAATTATCTTGCAAGAAATTCTTTACAAATTTATAATATTGTTACTTTACAAAATCTTGAAAGCGAATTTCACAAGGAGTAAAGTTTGGTTTCTAAGATGTAGATGGATATGGCTTTGGATGAGGAGACTTCTAATTTGGAATCTGATGGTTATGATGATCTGGTCCTGTCTACTCGCATGCTTGACAAGTCACCAAAAAAAAAGCTTCTAAAGTTGTTGGAGAAGCCTATAAAGCAGACAATTGCAAGAGAAAGTTATGAGAGTTTGATAGTGTAATTTTATATTATGTTATCGATACAATTTTTAGGTCAAAAAATTTGTTTAATTCTCAATTTTAAGTAGTTTTTATTAAAAATTGATTGTGAGAGTCAAGAGAATGATTTGATATTAATTCAATTTATTTTTTATAAAATTTATCAGAAACATATTGGATGAGAAGAACTAGGATTGAAGCCTTGAAGAAGTGAGAAAAAAAAAAGTAAATAAAGTCAAGCATAAGTCAATCATATAAGTCTAACTTGGAGAAACCCTAGAAGCAAAGAAGCGACGGTGGTGTCCAATGTAGAAACATGGACCCGACACAGATTGTGTCCAATACTGGAAAAGTAACCGATTCTAGTGGCACCCAGTACAAAATGTTGGTGTCAAGTGTGAGCATTAATTTTTGTGTTTGTTTTAATAGACTTTTGGGGTTAAGGTTAGACATCTTGGCTAAAACAGAGAACAAAATTGACTCTTGAAGGCGTCTTTAGGCTTTGTTTGGAGTAATCTCCTTATTCTATCATTCTTCTTGTAATGTTTGGTTTCCTCATGCATATAAGGAGCTAAATTTCTTATTGTTAGGGTTAGGTTAAATTTTTTCTGAATTCTCATGTAATCATATTTGTGCTTAATAATATCCTATCATATTTTTTCTTTCAATACATTAGTTTATTAATTTTGTGCTTATGCTTGTTATGCGGATCCATAACTTGATTATTGACTCTTAAGAGTATTGGAAAATATCTTTTGAATCTAGATCTGGTTTAATTATCGGATAAACTCGTGTTTAGGAATAAAGCGTGATTCATTTGTTGTCATTAAGATCCCTATGTTATGCAAGATTCATCTATATAATTGATCAAGAAATTGAAGGTTACTAGATAATCCCCAAGCTCATTTATTGAAGAATCAAGTTTGAGTAATTTTGTGGATTGACATTGATGATTATTAGAAAAGAAGATAAATTTTCTAATACATGAGAGTGAATATTGGTGAGATATAACCCTAGCAAGTTCATCATATTATTGTTAAACCTTTTTTCACATTTGATTGTTGATAAAAATATAAAAATTATCTTTTTAATTTTTTGCATATATTATCAAATTTTGAATTCGTCCTAAATTTGAAATTATTATAATTGTTTTATATTACACAAATTCTTTGGAAAGAACAATAATTTTATTATTTGCTACATTGCAATTGTTGCACTTGTCATCGTTGCAAATTTTGCTAACAAGTTTTTGGCATCGTTGCCAGGGAATTGTGTTTCAATATATAACAATTCTGCATTTATAATTCTTTTAGATTTATTTTAATTTTAATTTTGTGGGTGATTCTTTTGTTAGACTAACTTGTGGTCTTAGGTTTTTGGTTACATTTTGTGCCGGAAGAGGTCTACTCGTAGAAGAAGGAAAATTTCTTTAGATCCATTACTTATATAGATTTGGAGATCGAGAGAACTGTAAGAAGAAACTTGTTTTTACACAAGAATACAGAAAAATCTAGTTCAACAAGAAATTTCTCAATTTTCTTCTCAAAGTCCAAACTTTTCAAGAAGCATAGATGATTGAAGCAAATCAAGCTCAGAATCAAAGAATTACTATAGGGGACTCGATTGTTTGTGCGAGTCCTAGAGAATTCACCAGTATAGTGAGGCTGACAATGAACGAGAGAATTCCTGAGATGAAGCTAGCCATGCTACAACTGATAAGTTGTCATCAATTTTCAGGTATAAATCATGAAAACCCACATACTCATTTGTACACTTTTTATGAGTTGTGTGGTTCAGTGGGTGTGATAGGAGCATGTGAAGGGGCACTTTTCTTGAGGCTATTTCCATTCCCATTGACTGTGAAAGCAAAGGCATGGCTGCTAGCCTAATCAAAGTTTAACCAGTTGGAGAGATCTGGAGACGAAGTTTCTGGCCAGGTTCTTTCAACCATCAAAGAATACTGAGGCTAAAGCAACAATAGCCTCATTTGCACAAGGCACTGATGAGCCATTGTGTGAAGCTTGGGAGAGATTTAAAGATCTCTTGAGAAAGTGTCCAAATCATGAAATTGAAGTGGAGATGCAAACAAACATTCTACAATGATCTCCAACCGCAAACCAAGATAATCCTAGATGCTTCTTTTGGAGGGTTAGTATTAGTCAAGACTACTGAAGAAGTCATTACTATCATTGAGTGCTTCTACTAATATGAGAGGACAGTTGCACAATGGAAGAAGGAAGTGCTCGAGTTAAATTCACAAGATGCATTGTTGGCTCAATACAAACTTCTTTCATAGCATATTGAAACCCTAAACAAATAGATGACGAGATATGAACCACTTTTAAGGCACAATTACTAAATTACTAACTACTAGACATTTTAATAACTCCACGATACTATTAACCACTTGTGAGGTAAAGTTAACTAGCATAGGACATTTCAATAACCACGTGATACTAATAATCACATACCGATAATAGCACCTCAATACATGTTTATTTACTTTTAACTAACCACTTGTAAGAAAAAATTAATCATATTTACACATGTAATTAATCATGTCATTAAAGCATAGAGACAAGAACTTTTACTCCCTATCCATTACTAATACACTCTAACGGCGTGATATGTATCTACATTTTCCTATAACCATGCTGTTTTTTAAAAAAATACGGAACCTGATACGAGTGAGATACAACTAGAGTTGAAACCTTAGAAAATCAGGAACACTACACAATCTGATTTGTGGCTCCTTCTATAACTTTGATATAAATCATCTTCAAAGAAGGATTCAAACTTGCATTCGGAAATGTTCAGTAATATTTGAAGCTGATTATTTTATCATACAAAACCATGGTACAGGATGAATGATTACCATAGGACATGAATCTCCCAATACTAGAAAAATGTGGAAAAGTTAATTTATTTAGCCCAAACCAAGTTACTTTTAACTATTATAGATTAAGGTTCTTCACAATTTTAAAATATGCAGCTCCTATGAAGCTTCTTTACAATAATAAATCTATCATTAACACTGCCAAGAATCCAAACTAGTTTGACTGGAAAAAAGCTCATAGATATTAACTATCACTTTACTAAGAAGTTGATCAGTGGCTGTATAGCAACATCATATACCCGTTATGGTCTCAACCGGCTAGCATATTATTAAGCAAGGGATTTCTAAGATCTTTTCAACGAACATGGAGTGATAGATATCTATTCCCCACACCACATTTGAGGGAGAGTGTGAAACACAATAAACTTCTTTCCTTGTTAGATTATATCAGTTTCATTTATAAAACAATCCCTGAAATTTAGTTTCATTTTTTAACTACAATTGTCACAGTAACAGTATACTTGTACTCATTACCAACATGGGCTTATGTAAAAGAATTGAAACCAAAAATGACGTGCTCATCAAAAAGAAAATTCCAGAAACCATATACACCATCGTACCCATTTATTAGTAGCTAACGAATAAACAATTCACCTATCTATGCCAAAAAGATTACCTCAAGGGTATCAAGGCAAATGATCAGGAAACTCAATTGCATTGGATATTCAGATGAGGTAGAAAGAACACCAGACTTCTTCCGGCCTCAGTATAACCTTAAGGAAAGCCAGATATTTGAAAACATGAAGCTAAACCAATGAAACAGTAACCTGAAAATGGAATATGAACAACCCAACAAGTAATGTATTGTGACTTATTGCACATATTGTTGGTTGATCAATATCCGAAAGCAAAGCAAATCTTTATAGGCAAAGTATAGAAGACAGGCTTAGATTCTTTTTGTCAAAGAATGTCAATAGAGGGCACAATCAAATGAACATAAGTGATATCTGGTTACAACTTTTCTGAAAATCAAAATATGTTAGGGTGTAAAAGTGACTGGCTTTCAAATTTTCATTCCAACTCCATTTATAGAGGGAAAAGTTGCAAGTTGTGATTTCATCAGCAACAGTCTGAATCTAACATACTAAAAGAACAGAAACATGTAATTTGTATTTCTAACAGAAAAAAAATAAGAGAATTATAGCAGGACAATAATCACCACAGAGCAAGGCGTTCACTACGAAGAAATTATCTACCCAAGTCAAAGGTAAAAAAAGAAGACATTGAGAATTCTTGAGTGAAGACTAATTTCTCGTGTACGGATGAATGATCAATTCGCTATTTATATACAAGGCAGCAGACGCCAATGTGAAACAGTATTTTCACCAGACATACAAACAAAGCGGGATGCCAACTTGAAAATGAACAATGAGAAAAAAAGCTTGAGATTGATTGATCCTTCAGCTCATTCATGTATACATATGTAGAAGTTCTTACATCAGATCAGAAGTTAATCTCAAAACAAAGGCTATGCCTAGTAACAGGTAGATACAATAAAAAAAAAGCCTTTTATCAGAGGGATGTACAGACAAATTGACCTATTCTATCAATAAGAAAATCATAATGATGCAAATATATTGATTGTGTTTGTTACAAGAACATTGGGAAAGCAAATATAACTCCAGCTCCAGTCATTTACTTTCCATCCTTTGTTTTCAAACGCTGAAGATCCTTTTATTCTGTTTTGCAGATAAGTATATACAGTTTCTCTATGGAAAAAACACAGTTTACTCACATCAAAGATCATCCTTGAACAAGGCCTTAGAAACTGAGCCCCATGGTTTATTTCCATCAGCCAGATCATGGTCATCATCAGGACCCCTTGCCCTTGAGTTTGAATGCTTATTTACTGTCATTGGGGTCTCACATACAGTGCCATAGTTTGCCTTTTCTCTTTCCTTCCTTTTTCGCACCCTTTGAAGCAGATCTGTCTTGGATTTCACACTCTTCTGCGTTGGTGCCCTCACTCTTCGTAAAACAGGCATTGAACTTGTAAGAGATGACAATCTTAGAGCTCTCTCTCTCTTCTCTTTAGCTTCAATTAGTTTTTTATCACGGTCATCTACAATCCTTTGCAATCTTCCACTGACATCCTTTTGCGACTGAAAGGGCTCATTTTCTGCTGAAATAGGTTCGTTACTGACATCATTTTCAAATACCACATCTCTGTATGCTTTTCTGTTCAAGGATTTGTTGCTGTCCTCACTGTTGAGTAAACTATTTGGGGCTTCATCTTCATCGGCAAACAGCAGCAGGTCCATTTTGTAGTATATTTTCTGAACCACATCTTCAAGAGTGAGTGAATACCTGCATTTTGGGGATTTCACTTTCAGAAATCAACAAACTTTCAATATTTCATGAAATGTGAATTTAATTTCTTTCCATGAAAAGGGATAATGAAAAGAAGCTCATAACAAGTGTTTCTTATTTCAGGTTTGGAGTCTGAACAAATAAAAGTGGGGATGAGAGTAAAGGAATTTTGCAACAACTCAGAAAAGGTAGCGTTACTTCCATACAGAATTCATGCTTTAGGTAAAACATTTTCAAATCCATCTCTTTTTTTTGTTAAATTTTCAACTTCAACTCTGGTACTTAGCATATTGGCAAGCAAGCATAAAAATGTTATATGTAAGTACAATTGCAGCAAATGAAAATAAATTGAGTTATTGTTCATATTCTAAATAGAAGCCACTAACTCCACAAAGCTCCATAATTTGTGCAAAAGCACGTTATTTTCAGAAGATATATCAATCAACATCAATATAAAACATCTCAGTTCCGTGTGTAAACTTGTACCTGTTTTTTATTAATTTTGTCACATAATTTTCGAGAGTCCAATCACCAAAGAATCCCACTTCCATGTGACACTGAATGTTCTCTAAAAGCAGGCATATTTGTTTTACAAACTTCTGTTTGCAGGAATCTTCAACTTCATTTCCAACCTCTGATTGTAAAATCTCCATTCGAAATAAAATCTGCAGTTCATATCTAATGTTTGCTAAGGAAAAAACCAAAATCAAGGAACACAAGTTGGTACAATTACAGCTGATTAGAACAATAAAAAAATTGCATCACATAAATTATGGGAAGCTTAATTGAAGGATACTCTCTAACTACATGCTCTGCAGTAGGAGCGACAGGTCCGGAATCAAATGCCTGAGATTGAGAGAATGGATTTTGGCTTTTATGCTCAGCAGCTATCTCCTTCGGCTCCCTTAATAGAAGCTTTATCAGCTCAGATGCAATCATTCCACCACAAGTATCACGATCTTTCAAAGGAGACTGACTCTGAGAAACAGTTTCTTTATCAACCTTCTGACATAGCCAGTATATACAACAATTTACCAGTCGCTCTGCCAAGGCCCCCATGTCTATGACTTCTGATTCAATTCCCCTTTTGATCCTATCAGCAAGACTACTGAAAAATGTTTCAGATGTTTCTGACCTAAAGTCTAACACAGCATCCTCCTGTGTTCTCAAAGCCTCCGGCTCTGGGTTAATCTCAGCTGATGCAAATGAGGACAGTGGTTGTTCATCATTTTGAGGTAAGTCATTTGACTTACTGCCACCCAGTTCAGCTACTATCGAATTTGGCTTGAGCTTTTCTAACGAAGTTAAATCCGAACAGCTAGATTTCTTCATCTGTTTCATCCAGCATTTCAAAAATTTCAACTTTTTAGACTTGTTACCTTCTGTGGCACAATAAACATCAAGCAAATCAGTCTCTAATTGTTCAAACACTGACTTACAGAATGAACTCCAAGTGAGGTCTCGAAGTGTATTCAAATTTATCCTTTTCTTACTGGCCAAACCACTCTTCTTACCTCGAGAACTCGACTCCTCATTAAATTTGGAATCAGATTTGCAAACATCATGATCCACCATCTTTACATATTGTCCAAAATTTACTTCACCAAAACCACTAGCCCCAAGTGGATCCCCTAACACAGTCAAGAGACCAGCAAACACAGTAAAAGGTCTAAGAATACCGATACATGACTCACCCTTGCCATTGGAAACCTCCACCATCGCCCAACAACCTTCTTTAGACAGAAAACTCAACAGCATTTCCCAAACGGGCACCTGTTTTCGCCGCCACTCACAACCAAACTCAGCAGCAACAAGCTCAAGAACCCTATCAGCAAAAAAATCATTCAAACCCCCCTTCTCTTTCTTCCTCATTCCCCTGAAATCCTCACGCACTATAACCGAATCAGACAACCAGTCCTCCCTCTCAACAAACGCATCACACTTCCGCACAAACTTAACCTCCAATTTCACACCCCCACCCGTACACAGCTTCCAAAAACCCTCCCTCCTTTCACCAACCGCCAAACTCAAATCCCCCTTCACATCAACAAACTCAAGATCACAGCAATTGTACTCAATAGGACTCCCATTCACATCCAAGATCGAAAGGCTCAACTGCCCACCAACACCAACATCCCTAGAACACCAACCCAACGGAACCCCAATCATAGGATAAACCAGCGCAAACGGAAAAAGCAGGGAACCAAGAAGAAGCGAATCCAGAGAGCAAAAGCCCCAGCCGAGCCCCTGAACCGCAGTCCGAAGCAAAGAAGAGACTTCCCTAGCCTCAAGGCTAGGGTTTGCCTCAATATTCTGTCCGCCAACGCTAATCCAAGTACAGTGAATTCCCCGGGAGGTGAATGAACGGCCCACATTGGCGAAGAAGGAAGAAACAGTGTGACAGAAGGAGGTCTCATCACGAAGGAGAGATGGATCACAGTCGAGGAAAGAGGCGAGGGAAGTGAAAGAGGTGAAAGAGGGGGAGAAGAGGAGGAGCAAATTAGGAGGGAGGGGGTGGGGGGAAGGGTGGTCCCAGGAGTGGTCGTGGAGGAGTTGGGAGAGGGAGTGGGAGAGGTGGAGGGCGTTGGGGGCGGAGGGACGGTGGAGGTCGGAGGGAAGGGAGGAGAGGGCGTGGGAGAGGCGAGGGAGGGCGGAGGAAGGGAGGTCGAAGGAGAGGGAGGGGTTGGGGAAGAAGGGTTGGAGCTTGGAGAAGGAGAGCAGAGGGGAGAGGGAAGAGAAGAAGAGTTTGAAGGCGAAGAGGGAAGAGGAAAGAGGAGGAAAAGAGTGTAGGGTTTGAAGGAACGAAAGCAAGAGTTTCTTCTGGTAGGGATCCTCCACAGTCCAAACGTCGATCAGAAGGATCACGCGCTGGGTGGTGTCGGAGTAAAACCTCTTCATTGGATCTCTCTGTCACTCAGATACACTGATTCCTCTTCTCTAACATCACTTCCACCAGACACTGGCTACACACTTCTCTTCACTCTTGTGTCTGAACACAACACTCTGTCTTATATATAAGACATATCTTATCAACTTTTTTTGATTTTCATTTTTTTTTTTTTTACTTTTTTTTGTTTAATATGGTTTGTTTTTAAACTTTTTTTATTATAATAAATACATGTTTATATTAAGTATTTTGTGTAGATCTGTTTTTTTTTTTATTTCATTATTCTTATTAAAATAGATTTTTTGTTTAATTAAATTTCTTTGGCATTTCTATAATATAAATTAATACCTTTCGATATAGTTAGTTGTTAACCAAATTTAGACAAGGATGGTTGTTTGTGGACAAGAAGCTTAGTTTTGATTGTAAAGTTATCTTCTTGTTTATGCCTTCCTTTTCTGTTTTATTTACCAAATTTGTGTAATACAAGCATTTTGTTTTAATCATTTATCTAAATTTAAGTTAATATTATAACATATTCATAAACAAGACACTAAAAATTTATTATAAATAATTAGACATGAATAGCATGACACAATTTAATACTTATTGATTGAATAATTAAAGAAATCAAATTTTATCCAAAAAAAGTATGTGATAAAAAAGGCAGAAACAATACAATACCACCTTAGAAAAGGGAAAAATAGTTACAGAATCTGATTCATGGAACATTGTTAATTTTAGCAGGATTTGTATTTGGAGGGAAATTTGGATTTGAAAGAAAATTTGTGGCGGGAAAAAAATAGAGAGGGTCAACTTTCCCAAAAAAACAAAACTACAAAGTTTATCCAACTAACACACGTGGCATACAAAATGAGAGAGGTACCATGTTCTATAAAACTACAATTGTAATTGTGGAAACACAAAACTTACTCATTTATTTGTCTTAAATTTTTTAATCAGAGTGTCTATATGTCTGTATTTTTACTATATTATTTAATTTTATTAAGTTAAAATTTAATTGTTGTAGTCTATTTATTATTTTATATTTTATATGTTTTTGCAATACATGTTTTTTATATTATTTATTTATTTTTATGTTATTTTGTTTAGATTTAAAATATTATTTACAATATTTAAATTTAAAATTAAAAAATTTGAAATTAACAGTTAAAAGAAAAGAAAAGGGGATTTAAGATAGTAATGAACTTAAAAGTTAAAAAAAAAAAAAAAAAACATGAAATATAAAGACCGAGAGAAAATTACACCTTTAATTTAAAAAAGATAAGTCATAAGAAAATAAATAAAGTAATTTATCATAGATTAAAATATTTCCACCAAAAA
>Ga0209489_102970_pt1 | contig 33725 bp, 22 predicted proteins | sample SiratrowhiteBW_FD_187527 | JGI IMG/M metagenome (GOLD analysis project Ga0209489, IMG submission 187527) | Root nodule microbial communities of legume samples collected from California, USA - Siratro white BW (SPAdes) (version 2) | ecosystem: Host-associated > Plants > Roots > Nodule | place...
AAAAAAAAAAAAAAAAAAAAAAAAGAAAAAAACAAATACGAAGAAAGAAAAAAAGAACTTCTTTCATTTGTTTTTTTTTCTCTCTTACTTTTTTTTTCTAGAAAGAAAAAATAAAAACTAGAAAGAAAACACTTTCTTTGAATTTTGTATGGCTGTAATACAACAATTCATTATACACTTTTATTTGTATGATCTTTCTCCTTCAAATGGTTTGGTATCAGAAATGTTGTGCAATAATAATCATTTGCTGCCATGAACCTCTACCAAAAATTGAAAGATTTTTCAATACATGTTAAAATTGTGAAGCACAGTTGTGTCTCCAAGGTTTTCTTCTTCTTAGAACTGCACTTTAAATCTGTCATATTAAAAAATCAAAGCTATTCTTTTTTTTTTTTTTTTTTTTTTTTTTTTATTTCATCTCTATCCTTTGCAATCGACACTACTATTTGATTATCCGAACACACTATAACGTTAAATTCATAAGATAAAATTGTCAAAACAGTAAATTTTATTTTAAATGACATGCTTCTTTTCTAGTGCTAAGGAGCCGTGAGACTTTTGAGTAGTAATCTCAAACATTGTTTTAGTGCTTGGTGGGGTTTGTAGATAACCCAAATCCAAATGGAAATAGCGGATCATAATATTTATCACCAACATTCATTGGAAGTTGGTTAACTGTCTTGAACCATGTTCTTGCCAGCTTGCCAGTGAATCCATAATCACCAAATAGAAGATCAGCCACACCTTGGCCTTCAGTTCCTGGAAGCCATGCAGCCACAAGAGCGTCTATTTTTGATAGATATGGCTCAATCACTACTGGACGGCCAGTGATGAGAACTACCACGCATTGGATAGATTCACATACATTGGTAATGGTGCTTGGACCTGGCTCAGCTATAGTTAGATTCAAGCTATCACCGTATGTTTCTGCATAAGGGGGTTCACCTACAATCACTATTGCATAAGAAAAGTTGTTGGACTTGACAAAGGTGGAGTCAGGACTTTCCTTGTAGAAAACATTAGTAGTAGGATCAATGGTTTGTTTTACAGCATCAAGGATTGTTGTACCTGTTAGGAAAGTGATATTTTTGTCAGATAAACCGTAACTATCCTACAAAAAGAAAACCATAATCAGATATCCAAGTTGCAGTGTGTATGAATGTTTCACATGCTAATCCATGCAGGTTTTAGATGGTTAAAGTTAATGTTTTGGCAAATTACATTGACACCGGTGGTTTGTTGAAACTTCACACCATACTCTTACCTTTTTAACACCAAAAGTAACCCTTCTTGATTATTTGAAACACATTACATCGTATAACTAGGCCCTCTTACCCAAAAAATATATTACATTGTGTATCCTTGTAAGAGGTTACTCTATCTAAGCATTGAAAAACAAGGTTATGCAAATTTTCAAGAAACAGAAGGAGATGAGTTTAATTTGTCCTACACCAAAATTAAGCGTGTTGGCTTACCAACTGTGAGATTATTGCCACCAAGCCCCTGCCAGGTAATTGTCCATCCTCCACATTGATAACCCAAATTGTCAGCATGGCTTCCTGCCACCAGTATATTTGCAGCTTTCTTGGGAAGGGGAAGAAGAGGCTTTTTTGCAGATTTACCATTCTTTAGTAACACAAGAGATTTCCTTACAGCTTCCCTTGCTAACTGTCTATGCTCCTGTTCAGGCCCAGTAGTTCATAAAAAAAAAAACTCTTTTCATTTGAAAGATATTAAAAGTACATCCTTTAGGAAATATACCTCACTACCAAGTTGATTCACAAGGCTTGGATCAGCAAGTGGATTCTCAAATAGGCCCATGACAAATTTTACTCTTAAGATTCTTTCGACAGCATCATCAATCCTACTTTCAGGGATAATATTGTTCTTTACTTGATAAGTCAGCAGATCAATGAATTCAGTGAAATTAAAAGGAACCATGATCTGTAAAATAATGTAAACGTGGAAATAAAATGAAAAGTCATGATACTAAATTTCAGTCACCAAAGTCATAAAATTTCTTTCTTTTGTTACCATGTCAATTCCAGCACCAACACCAGCTTGAATAGAGTATGAATAGTTAGAGTGAGGAGGAGAAGTAAGCCTGTCAATGCCTAGCCAATCTGATATGACAAAACCCTGAAAAATGCCAAAAAGAGTACATCAGAATCTGCATGTTTACTCATATTGAATTTGATGGAAGATCTTTTCTTATATATTTAAAAAAGACTTAATAGGTAAAAACCGAAACTTGAGAAACTAAAATGGCATGTAATTTAAATTAAAAAAGAACCAAAGGTACACTTAAATTGCTTTATTAGAGAACTAATCAAATAAGTTTTATTTGTTACCCTGAAATTCAGTTTGTTCTTGAGGTAATCAGTGACAAGAAAATGATTAGCATGCATCTTCTTGCCATTCCAGCTAGAGTAGGAGACCATTACTGTTGAAACCCCCTTGACGATGGAGTCATGATATGCAGGCATGTGAATGTTTAGCAATTCTCTATAACTGATCACAGTGTTATTCTCATTAATACCCTTGGATGTGCCACCATCTCCTACATAATGCTTAGCACAAGCCGCAACCTTGTTCCTGTGTCAAATTAATTACAATGTTGAAACAATATTCAAGTTTAATAATGTAACACATTTTGTAGAAGCAGAACTCACAATTGTACACAGAAATTCCAGAACCCAAAATCTTAAAGAAAATTGCATAAATACAATTAAATGCAATACACTGCTTTTGCATAAAAAACAGAACAAAAGCTTAAAATAATTTACAAATACAGAAGATCTTCTAACAATAATAAATTATAAACAAGAGGTGAGAAGGAACAGAGTGATTATCACCATCCAACATAGGTGGATGGAACTATGGAAGTAGTTAAAAAATTTAGGATGACCAATTAACCTAATGGTTCACACTGAACTCAAGCTACTATTAAGAATCTTACTTTCCAGCAACATAGGGAACCCCCTTTTCGGAATTTCCACTGATTTCTCCTTGCAAACCAAGAATAATTTCAGTCATTGCTTGAACAATCTTAGGATCCTCACTGTAGCTTTCATAGCAACGCCCCCATCTAGGATCTCTGCAGACCTATGGAAGAAAAAGGTTACCAACATATCAGGACATTTGATCAATGTTAAACTTTTACTTGATATAAAAAGGAACTGAATCATCAACATTACCGCAATGCATGGAGCAAAAGCATACTGAATTCCAGTAGCTCTAACTTCAAGGGCAGTTGCATCTCCAATCTTCTTTATCAGCACCGGATCCCTATTAGCATTATATAATTAGTTTATGTATTCAGTTAAGCAGAAAAGCAATAAAAATGAAACAATAACTCATTTTAAAGATCTAAAAGGTCTCAATAATAAAATCCTATAGTTCAATTTGGTTTATCAATGAATGGAGGACAATAATTGAAGGGTGTGGTGAAAATGTCAAGAAGTTGAAATATGGCTTTCAACTGCATAAGACAACACCATTACCATTTGAAAACCAAGGTCTTCAAATTACAAAAAAAAAATAAAATTATCTTGTCACAAAAGAAAATGACCATGAATACTCATTAAGTATATGCATATTTGCCTGGTAACTCCTAGCCCAACATTGTGAGGAAAGATGGTGGCCTTGTAGACATTATTGTGGCCATGAACTGCATCTATGCCATAAATCATTGGAATCCCAAGGCGGGTAGACAAAGATCCATTCTGGATCCCATTCACCATTCGAATCCAAGTCTCAGCAGATGCCTTTGTTTCTGGAACACTGCCTCCCCCACTCAGCACGCTCCCTGCCCATCAATCATCACATCACATTTATTTCTACAATTTCACCTCCATGATTTCAAACAAATCATACAGTTATGTGAGGAAAATTAAAAAAAATTACTAACCACTATGCACAGTATAGTAGCATATATAAGGCACTAGTATTTGGTCAGAGATTGGGTGAGAGCTTACCAATGAAGTACTTCTTCATGACTTCAGGGGTAGCAACACTTCGTTCAATCTGCACCATTTGACCTATCTTCTCCTCCAGGGTCATCCGCTGCAGCAAGTCGTTGATTCTAACATTTAGTGACTGTGTTGGGTCTTCGTACTTCAAGTATTCTGCTTGTGAAACAGAAACTAGGCAGCAAAATAGAAGAACAACCACAAGGGGTGTTGCCATTGCCCCCATTTTCAACACTTGAAGTTGAACCTATATGTAATCTGCACTTAGTGAGATATTTTAACACTAGCAATAAGATTTGAATTTCATTATTTGACATGCATATGAAACAAGAGAAAAACATGTAACTTCTGAAACACATGAAATGGAGCATAGTTAATGGCATTCAGAAAGGTTACCACTTGAAGAACTTAAATGGAGATGACAAAGTGGGTTTGAGAGTGAAGCGTGTTATCGTGTATTTGTTTCTCAGGATAAACTATTAGGTTCTCATGATCATATGATTTTTTTTTTTTTAAATTTTTTTATGATACCTAGCTAAATATTACTAATATAGCTCTCAATCTATCCTAAAATAGCAGTAGTTTTATTTTTCTAAACTTCTAAATTAACTTATATTCCCATTTTCAACAAAAAAAAAAAACTAATTTTATTTCTTAAATCAAATCAATTATATCAGTGTTTGTATTTGTAATAAATTCAATAAAAATGAGAATTTATTAAGACAATAAGATTATTTTAATAAAACTGTTTCAATAACATACACATATTTATTGTCATTCTTGAAAAACTTTAAACTACTATTATTATAGAATGAGAGAGTACAGAAATTAACTGAAATTATAATAAGTAATAACCATGGACCACTTAATAATTTAGTAATTTTTCCAGAAAAAGGTTTTGTTTGATTTACGAGATGGAATAATTTTGTGTAACTAGAAGTAAGCTAAGATGATTTGCTTTTAGGGGACTGAGAGGAAAAATAACTTTGAAATTGATAAAAATCACTATTTATTTATTTCAATTTCTTTCTCTCCTCTTATTTATTTATTTTTATATACTTTTACTTTTTTTTAATTGATTTTCTGCCTCTAACAGAGGCAAATGAGAGGAGCTGATAGCTGTCAGTGATTTATTACAGTACAACGCTCTCAGTGATTTGTTGCAGAACAATTACAGGCTGTGTTTCTGATATTACACCAATCCTATAATTGCTTCCGATGTTAAGATACTAGCAATAACTACAACAGAAGATTACCTCTTTTGTTTCAAATAATATCTATTATTTAATCATGATTAATCTCATTTTAATTTTGCATGCTTACATCCCAATTTTTTCATTCATAATCAAGTGCTAAAATATAGAACATGTATGCAATAAATATATTCTTTTAAAATTATCATAAACATTTGTTTTTTTTATGAACTTAAATATTAGAAATTTAATTATAAATTAAAAGTTGTACAATAATTAAAGACGAAAAAGTTAAGAAACATATTAGAAAAATACTCATAACCACGTATTATTAAGGAATCTCGTGTATTTTCTTAAAAACTTCCAACACAAAATTGTCGGTAAGATGACTAAGTTGATCGAAGGTGGTAGATAATAATGAAAATGTTAGACAGCTGCGGCGACAAGGACAACATATGAAAGAAAAAGGGCTCAAAGTTTATAGTAGGAGAAAACTAAATCTATAAGGGGGTTAGTTAAGGTGGTTAGGTAAAAGTGAGAATAATGTTTATAAAGGTTGTTCTATTTAAAGAGATTAACCTTGGGAAGGAAGAGGAGAAAGTTTTGAGTAGAATTTGTGACAAGATCAGAAAGATTAATTTCTTTGTATAACTGTGAATATTATAAACAAATAATAAAGAAATAATTCAGTATGTTTATTATTTGTTCACATTATTTCAAGTTACACAAAAGAATTAATTTTCCTTTCATTCATGAGGAAATCCTGTCACAAATTCCACTTAAAGCTGTCTGCCCTTCCTTCCCAAGGTTGATCTGTTAAATAGACCAACCTTTAAAAACGCTATTCTCACTTCTCTCTAACAACCTTAACTAACACCCCCTTATATATTTAGTTTTCTCCCACTGTAAACTTTCAGCCCTTATTTTTTTCATATGTTGTCCTTGTCGCCCAAACTGTCTAACAATACTCCCCTCCAAAATATCACCTTGTGAAATTCTGAAAATTGTTCTTGCATAGTTGTTAGATCCTCGCAGGTAGCAACTTCGGTTCCCCCTTCTTCCACTGGATTAGGGCTTGTTTTACTGTCTCCCTGTCTTTGTCAATTGTTCTAATCTGCAACACTTTCTTAGGAATTAATCCTTCTCCAAGCTTAAATTCTGGAGGGATTGTAGCCTCTGCTTGTTCCTTCCCAATCACCCTTTTAAATTGAGACACATGAAATACTGGGTGTATGTGAGCCCCTTCGGGTAATTGCAGTTTAAAAGCCACTGACCCCACCTTAGCCAACACCAGAAAAGGTTCGTAATATCTAGCCGACAGTTTTGAATGTAGTCTTGTTGGCATGGATTGCTGCTTATGAGGTCTAATATTTAAATACACTTCATCCCCAACTTTGATGGAAGCTGGCTTCCTGTGCTTGTTGGCAAATTTCGACATCTGGTCTTGTGCCAGTAGTAAGTGAAATTTAAGTTGTCTCAAGGTTTCGTCACGATTCATCAGATCTTGAGCCACCGTTTTAACTGCCGTCTCTCCTAGTATGTATCTTGTTATGGAGGGTGGCGGTCTCCCATATACCACCTCAAACGGGGTGCACTTTGTTGCTTCATGATAGCTAGTATTGTACCAATACTCAGCCCATGAAATGTACTGCATCCAGCTGTTCTATTCAAGACTTTCGTTTGTCCATCCGATAGGTCGTACTCATGTTCAATCGAGTTCCCTGCAATCTAAACAATTCTTTCCAAAACAAGCTCATAAAAATAGAATCCCTATCACTTACTATCGATGCGTGAATTCCATGTAAACGAACCACTTCCTTCACGAACACGTCAGCCACTGATTTAGCAGAATAAGGGTGTCTAAGGGAAATAAAATATCCATACTTACTGATACATTGCTTATCACGCAGATGCAGCATTAAACGTGTTCCTTTCAAGAAACGGACCATTTCTCAAATAAAATTACTTTTTATAAATTTTAAAATTACTTTCTATATAAATTAATTATTATAAATTAAGACATGTTTATATTGATACTAAAGCAAGATGCACACCACTTTAAGCACTTCATGCATAACTAAAGTACACTATTGTCCTGATATACCTTATTCTTGCTGCAAAAACTAGCCACATGAAATAGCCAGTGTTTCTTATTGTGATCATACTAAAAAATTGAAAGTTTTGCACTAGCATGATCATCATGTGAAACAAAATAATAAAAATTCAACTTATTTTAATTTTTACCAGAGGGACTGAAAAATGGATAGAACAAAATCATTCTTCTAACTAATCTAGGATATTCAACAGTATTATGTCCTTCCCATTTTCCATTTCAAGTATCTTTCAACATTGTCCAGTCCACAGAGTGCCTTGACCACAGGCATGGTTGCAGGGACCCCCAACTCAAATGTTGAATCTGCTCCATCTTGGTTGCTCCATGAAAGAAGCTGTTTCCTTGCTTCTTTCACTGCTGCTCTTGTGGCACAGTGAATGGAAGCTGCTAGAAGTAATGGTGGCTCCCCAGATGCTGCAGCAACAAATTTCAATTTTTTTCATTTCAGATTTTCAAACAGAAATAGGTGAAGCTTTCTCAATCTCATTAACATTCTAAGATAAAACTAGGCTGCATCATGCCTACGAGTTATAACCACAAATTTTCCCACAAACTATTATGCAGAAGAAATTGCATTGATTATTTCAGTTCCATCCACTTCCACCTTAGCTTTGATATCAAACCTTTTTTTGAATTCCTGTTCTAGATGTATTATTATAACATGCATCTCATATTCAAGCTACTATACTAATTAACTAGTTAGTTTACGCCACAACAAGTATATGGTTAACAAATATTTGCTCATTTCATCCCAACATTTTGGAATTGATAGCTAGAATGAACCTATAATGAATCAAAGGAAGAGAATTCACAAAACTTCCTATTTCATCACAAGTGATGTGCATTCATGAGAGCAATAAAAAAATAAAACCAACGCAAAGACAGATTTTTTGTGACTTAGTCATACCTTTTGAAGAGAGAACTCGTTGCTGGTGGTGCCCACTGTTGAGGATTTGAACATTAAACTGTAATGGTATAGTGTCTATTGTAGGGATTTTGTAGTTCCAAGTGCCGTCTTGCAACACCAAACCATCAAGATTAGTTTCGTACTGTTCAAACATGAAAAACCCCAATCCCTGGACAAAAGCTCCTTCAATCTGCAGGATGTGTTATGTGATTAGAAGGAATATACATACGTAGTTAAATAACTGAACAGTATTTGTAACTTAAACATTCCAAGATCTCCAACTAAAATCTCAAGCTTTTTGGTTGAGTTGGTTCTTAACAAGACATTTTTCACTAAAGGAATCAAAGCCTCCTTGGTATTTCTTAACAAGGTATCAGAAAGTTATCAGGAGTTGATTCTTGCGTTTTCCACTTCTAATAATTAATTGTAATTTTCTAGTAGGGAATAGTGTGCCGGTTCTTAGTCTCCTTGACTCCCAGAGGGCCTTTATGCGAGAGGCTGTGTTAATAAAACCTATTATTGGGCCTCGACCTATTGTATTGTGTTATTCCTTGATTAGAGTTGAGTTAGCATAACAAATATGTAGTCAGCTTACCTGTCCTAAATCCACAGCAGGGTTGAGACTCTGTCCACAATCATAAATAATATCTGTTTGCAAAAATCTGGTTTCACCATTCAGAAGATCTATTTCCACCTGAGATATAATTTCCATAATTTAGAATATCAGTACAAGATAAGTTGTCTAAATTACTGGCTTATGCGAAAATATGACATTAGTGCTTACATTCAAGAGAAGTAACTGTCAGTGAACATGAAAAAAATATCAATTTGATTCGAAATATGCACAGAAAACCAAAAGTAAAACCAACCTACCTCACTTATTGCAGCACCATAATTAAGGTAACTCATGGAGGTCATGCTGGGTACAAAAAATGAAGATGCTGATAAGTTCACAGCTTGCATGTATGCCTGTATTCAATAAATTGTCAGCAACGTGATAATTAATATTTATGCTTATGGAATGGGAAAATAAGAAGTTCTCTATACTTAATTCCATTTCCAGAGTCCTCCCCTAATATTTTCTTAACTGAAAGGAGTTAATTATGATCCCATAAATTGTAAGAACACTAAGTACCTACAAGACCTTAACGGGGAGACCCTGAAGCAATACATCTTATGCACAATTACAAATACCAATATACATTCATTGATAGAAATTCACAAAAAAAAAAAGAGTTTCTAAACCTTACAGCAAACAGTAGTACAATTCAATCATGGATAATCTGTCCATATGTATCATAAAGTGAGAAACAGTTAAAGTTCCACTTGCTTCTTGTTATGATTATGAAGAGAACCAATTTTATCTCAAGGGAACTTCCTCCCATGATCAGAAAGAGAATTCCTCGAGAGGAAAATCTATCAATGTTCAAAACTAAGCTCGTTTACTTTATCATAGTAGCTACCTGAAAAATAAGGGTCTCCCACTTGATAGAGCCCATTTCCTCCTGCAGTTTTTCCTTAAGAGGCTTTAGCCTCTCTACCAAGATATTACAGCTAAGCCTAACTGCTTCGCAGCTTGATTCTGATGTAGTGCTCCCAGCAGTGAATCCTCCTTGAATCAAGCTCACAGTATCAGATTGTATAACCCGTATTTTGTCAAAGAGACCTCCAATTCCATCACATTGAATAGCCCCAAGTGCATATGCAGCCATCTGTTTCACCTTTGTCCAGAGACCCTGACCCACTTCAATACCTCCAACTTCAACAACGACAGACCCGTCTGAAAAAATGCTTACTTTTCCAGGAGTTGGTCTTTGCATCAATTGAAACACAACTGGTAATCGAGAGATTCCCCTTTTCTTCCATGTGTTAATCCTGTTAAAATCTTGCACCATTTTGGTTCTCTGGTCATAGTTTGCAGAAACAGCTAACTCATTCCATATTATAGGCAAGGTATACTCGTCAGGTTCACCATAAGAGTACTCATAGAATGACTGAAGACTATTGTATGTGTGAAGATTAATGTTTCTGACAGAGTCTACATCCTTTGAAAGTGTAGCTGCTACATTTTCTATAATAGCTTCAGCAATAAATGATCCCTGCACTTCCCCAGGGCCCCTCATAGCAGATCTACTGGGATGGTTTGTTCTGCATACCTTTACATCAAAAGCTAATGCACCCCAATCATACTTTTTAAGCGCAGAAACTACATTATGTGGCATTACTGCACTTATATCCACGTATATCCCTGCATTGACCAGAATTTGAAGTTCTAGTGCTGTAATCTTACCATCATTCCTAAACCCAACACTGTAAGTTATCTTCATAGGATGCCTTCCTCCAGCCATTATCATATCTGTCTTTCGATTTAGATATATCCTAACTGGGCGCTGTAATTTATGCGCTGCCAGTGCACATGATGTGGCAACCTGCAAGATCCAATTGTTAGTACTACACATACATGAAGACATAAATTTTCATATATAAGAGAGACTTTGAGAGAATTAGTAAAAAAGTGGGGTAGCTACTGTTACAAAATAAGAGGGAAATAGTTGAACGTTAGTTAGAAATTTTGTGAAAATGAGAACCTAGACCTCAGGCTCAGTGGAAGGAGATTTCCCTAGGTAAGGATATTGTGCTTCCTATTTGGTAATAAAGATTTCATTGCATCCTTCATCTTTCTTGGTTTCCTTTGATACTTAGGGATAATTTTAGGGAAGTATAAAATAGCTTTAAGAATCCAATTTCCTTTGATGAACAAAAACATTCTCAAAGGCAACAGAAGGACGTCTCCAGATTGCTGAATATAATACATAAATAAAAGCATGACTAAAGAGACTTTCTTCTTCTTTTCTTTCACATTATTAGTGTATTCCCCAAACAACAAAAGATTTGAAGGTTCATGTCTACACTCTACAAAATTTAGTAGTTAATCAATGAAAAAAACAATAGAGATATAATAAAAAGTTATATTTTCAAAAAATAATAAATACTTACAGGCATGGCTTTTATAGACTTTCCACCAAAACCACCCCCAACCCTTCTTGTGATTACACGAACATTATTTTCTGGAATACCTAGGCATCTTGCTATAATAGAATGCGTATACTCAGGGCATTGATTTGAAGAGTAAACTGTAATGCTATTGTCTTCATCTGGAACAGCAAGTGCAGTCTGTGGCTCCATATAAAAATAGTATTGAGACCCAAGCTTCATCTGTAGTTCACACATTTTATTCAGCATAACCATTTAAACAGTAATTATTCGGGAGCAAACTTCAACATTGCCTAGGAAACCAAGGAGCACAAAGGCATGAAATGAGAGGAAGTGGAACACAAAGGAGAGAAATAAATAAATTCTAATGTACCTCAGCAGAAAGAATCTTGTGATCTGCTTCAGCCATTCCTTTTGATATATCACCAACATGTTTTGGATACAGAATAGGAGGAACTTCAAAAAAGCTCGATCTTTCAACAGCATCTTCAACGGATAGAATAGGTGGCTCAAGATTTTCAGTATCATAATCAACAACAGCCGAGTTTGCAGCCATATCAGCAACTTTCTGAGTATCTGCAACCTAAAGAAGCCATTCTGTGACTAAAATGGTAGTATTGTCATATCAATCTCCAAACAAATGAGCTCATACATTTTTGGATCACAATGAGGGATTAAGAACTCACAACAAAGGCAAGGCGTTCACCAACACATCTGGCTTTTTCTTCTGCAAATAGAGGTTCGATCCCAAATATAGTCTTAGATCCAATGTTTTCCCCACCATTGGGAATGTCTTTACTTGAAATGACATCCCTTACTCCATCCAGTTGCAACTCCGGTGTGAGTTTTATATTCCTTACCCTTGCTAAAGGTTTAGAACTATAAATGTATGCTCCATGTAAGCAATTCAATGGTGATGGAATGTCATCCACAAACACAGCCTCACCTATTATTCACAAATATGTACTTGTTACTGAACATAAATTTAAACAACTAAACATGAAAAGTCATAATTCACAGCCATCAAAACGGGATAAAATAAGACACATACAAACTTGTCTGTGACTACGAAAGTGAACTTTTGAGCATAGTTAGAAGGAAACCAGAGACTTTAAGATGCAAAATATGGATGCAGAATTCATCAGAACCAAAAGTATTTTGCAACAAGTTTTTGTGACCTGGAAATTGGACCTTTTAGCATAGTTATCTCGACAATAGTTATAAGGTAACCAGAGACTATGAGATGCAAAATATGGATACACAATTCATCAAACCAAGGGCATGGAGAACGGTTATTTTTTTAACTTACTGATTTGAGAGTCTCATCCATTTACAGGATCTAGAGAGGCTCAGATGTATACAAATTAACCATCGTAGTAGAGATGCTGTTTGTGAGACTATAAAATTTCATCACCAGGGTCACAAGCTTACAATCTTATAATAGCACTAAGGCTCACTTCCTAGGAAATGGAATTTAATACAAAAAGGTACCAACTTCGTATGTAAATATTTTAGTTTACTGCTCTGAAACGTTGACAGAAATGCAAAGAAAAGACAGCAGTCAGTGAATCAACTTAAAACTTAATGATACAAAACACACCTGAAGCTTGTAGTGCAGCTCCAGATTTCACGATTGGCTCACCAACAGGATGATACTCACAACCTGCTTCAAGGACTTGCTTGCCAGATGATAGTAAAGTTGTAACATTGTCATGAGTTACCTTCTTCTGACTGAATTTTAATTCAAAATCCTCAGAAAAAGGATGATTATTATGTCCATTCAAATAACCATTGCTTATTCTTTCAGGACTGTCAATAAGAGGGTTAAAGAACTGAAAAATAAAACCAGCAGCCAAACTTGAGCGATAAGCTGTTATAGCGTTATCATCTTGAGGCACAATAGTGGCTGTAATCAAGTTGACAGCATCGTACAGAATGCTAGGACTTAAAAGTTTTCCAGCTAAAAGCTCCTCAACTCTTTTTGCTCTGATTGCATGTTTACTCCCGTAAACACCAAATGACAACCTACAAGTATGTATTACAGTTCCACCAGAGTCCATGCATGGAGACACCTTAACCAGGAAAGCAGCATTCAAGAAGGGAAGGGCATTTCCAAGAGGCCGAGGAGAAGGTCGATATGTTTCAAAGACGAATCTACTTATTGGTTCTGAGGATTCACTTTGATCGAGTTCCAAACTAGGAATTTTAATGCTTAAAAGCACACTTTCGAAACCTAATGCTGGTCTTTCCAGAAATTCTTCCAGTGTCAGCCACTCAAATTGTGCACCAGTCATAATGTGGACCATTGCATCTACAGCAAGAAGTATTACAGCAATATCCGAGGGAAAATTATTCCTTTGTGCCATGACTAAATTGCCACCTACACTGCCTGTGTTCCGGATAAATCCAGAGGCAATTTTGTCCATATGATCAGCAATCTTTTCAAGTATCATTACACAATCTAAGAGAAAGTCACTTCTGATATCTTCCCTCAGTGCTTTAATAGCTTTAGATATTGTCACTGCTGCTCCAATTTCAATCCCTGTTGGGTCCTTTCTGATCTTTGAAAGCTCAGAAATTCTGCTTAGATCAATGTACTTATCATAGCCTTCTTTATCTTTATAATATCCCATACCTGTATTACTAAATACAATTTTTATCCGTGCTCCATTGGAATTGTTTAATTTTAATAAACTCTGAAGCTCAGTTAGACTAGTAGGCCTGTGCCAACTGTGCTTCTCAGAAGCCAAGAACACATCATGCTTGATTTCCTTCAAAAACATAGGAAATCTACTATTCAGTTGATTACGGTCATATCGAGGCAACCGACTAATCTTTAAGTCCTTGTTCTCCCCCTTTTTCCAGAAAGAGTTCAACCCCAAATCCTCGATATCAACATCAGCTGCAAAGCTTTTGCAGACATCAGCAATAGGTCTATACCCAGTACAGCGACAAAGATTCCCTGCAATGGCCTTCTCAGCCTCACTAACAGTTACTTTTGAGAAGCCATCTGGTGGCTCTGCACGATCGGACTTTTCAGCATTGACAAGAGTTCCAAAGAGGGAAACACACATTCCAGGAGTACAAAAGCCACATTGAGAGGCATGGAATCCTGCAAATCTTTCATGAATTGCGTGGAATCCTGCTTTAGAATTTCCAATACCTTCACTGGTTGTTACTGAACAACCATGTATGCTGCAAAGTAGTGTGAGACAAGAGCTTGCAGTAAAATCCTCAACTTGTTCAAGCACAGGATCATATTTGGAGATTAAAACTACACAAGCACCACAACCCCCTGAAACCAACCATTTCAAAACATCAACTACCGGATGGAAAATAAAAATTAGCACTACTTAAAGCCAACAGTTTCTCCTTCATCTTCATGAGTAGACCACTAGAAAAATAAGATGATATGAAACATCAAAATCAAAGTCGTCCAAGATTAATCTTACAGAGAAAAAAAAAAAAAAAAAAAAAAAAAAAAAAAAAAAAAAAAAAAAAAAAAAAAAAAAAAAAAAAAAAAAAAAAAAAAAAAAAAAAAAAAAAAAAAAAAAAAAAAAAAAAAAAAAAGCAAAAGATGAATCCCTACAGTAAATACCAAGCTTACTGAAATTGAATAAAATATAAAAATTAAAAAAGATCAGAAATTCAAATACACCCATGAAGGGAAACAACTCCAAAAACTAATTCAGCAATGAAGCAAAGGAATGAATAAACTCCATGACCTTGAACGCAGAGAAAGACAGAGAGATGCATGTACCTTCACCACAGCCAAGCTTGACACTCTTGAAACGAGTGTGAATACGCAAGAATTCTAGCAAAGTGGTTGACGGATTAACATGAGAGAGCTCAAACCTCTCACCATTAACAGCAAAAACCAAACTTGTTGGAGTCTTCTGCAGTTCCATAATTTCAGCAACTCGTGTTTCAGTTTTCAGTGTCAGAACAGAAGACAACCTTAAACTATATTACGTTGTGTGTGTGTGTTGTGAGAGTAAACATTCCGTAGTGATCAACCTTTCTTTCTACCACAGTCAACTGCTGGAGAATGACATTTGGTAAAGATGCTCTGGCCCCTTCTTTTCTTTCATATTCTTTTTACTAAATTAAATTTTAAATATCTTACAAATTTAAATATTTTTAATTAATTTGTTTATTTTAGTTTAATTAAAAACATAATCAAATAAAGTTATAAGTTATTTAAAATTTAGTTAAGTCTTATATTTTTCAAAAATACTATATTATCATGAAAGAGGACTAACCATTTTTGCGTAACCGACCCTGAGTAGGCAAATGTCTTTTATTAATAAATGAATAAAATTATATAAATAGGCTTCTGAAAGTTATCTAGATAAGAATGATAAATTCTGAATAAAATTTTTGAACCTTATTCTATTTGACATAACAAAGATGCTATTATCTTATTAAAGTTTTGAGTTTAAGTCAAAAGTAATTTTAAATTTTATTTTTTAAATAAATTTTTTGAAATTTGGTAATAAATTATATAAAATTGTAGTTTCATTATGAAAAATAATTATTAAAATTATGAATAATTTTTTACTAATGGTCCAATATTTTGATCTTATTTATTCAAAATTTAAAAAGATTCTTTAAAATTAAATCTAATCAATCCATCTGTAAGTGTGTTATAATCCGAATAGTTTACATATGATAGATTAAATAATCAAATATATATTTTAAGATAATAAATTCGAATTAAGTTGATTAGCCTCAAGACCCACCACTATTTATATTTATCATGAATTATTATATATAATTGAATATTATTTTATTGCTTAATTTATGGATTAATTTATTACATTATCCTTTTACTTTTAATACTCACTATAAAATTAAGTTCATAAAATAAATATTTTTGCTTATTTTATTATATTTAATGTTTTAAGTGAAATATTTTAATGTATCTTATATTATTATTCAACATTGTAAACAGTGTAACACGTGTTTTACTTAAAAAAAGAACCACACTGAAACCGACAAACATATTTCTGTTAAAAATTTTAATTTATTAGATATTTAATTAAAAAAGTCGGTCCTTTGTTAAGTACCTGAAAGTTAATTAAGATTCTTTTAAGTAAGAAAAAATTAAGTATATACCATACAAAGATTTTTTTTAGAATCATATTTAGTTGATCTTTGAATTAGAGATCACAAAAATAATAGTTACCTTATTCTGAAAAAGATAAACATGATATTAAGATTAAAATAAAAATTAGGATAGATAATTTGTTTAGTATAATAAATAATATATATTTCAATCAAGTATTTCTTTATTTAATTATTATTATGTATGTTTATTAAATAAAAAAATTAATTTAATGATAAAATCAATCACATATTAATGTAAAGAGTTATAATATCAATGTTATTTTTTTTCTTTTAATAAATACAAATGTAACAATTAATAAGGACCAAATACGTAATTAGTTATTTCAATCATTAAAACTGCATGTTCTTTTTTATCTTGTTATATAAAAAATGAGATATATTAATATTTATTATATTGAACTGACTAATTATCTTAAAAATTATTTTGAACCCTCAATAAATTTTTAATTAAACTCAATTCAAAAATATTAAAACTTAATTAAACTTCTTTTAAAAATAACTATTTTTACAGTCTACATTCATTATTTAATTAATGGTTAAATTTTTATTATTATTATTATAATTAATTCATTTTATTTTCTACATGAATTATTTAATATCAATAAATACTTATCGATAATTACTAGCACGTTTGTTAACATGGGGTTACCATGAATATCATTCATTTTATTTATTGATTTATTTAACATTAATATTAATCATTAATATTTAGTAAGATGTATAAGTCAACATCATTAATTATTTTACTTATTTATTTAATATAATTAAATATTTTTTAATTCTAAAATTGATCGACAATAAAATTAAGATTAAATTTTAAATTTATCATAAATTTAAATATTTTTTAATTGAATTTTTGTTAAAATATATTATTTTATTAAAATTTTAAAAGAAATATTTTTCAATAGAATATCTATTGTTTATTTTTTAATTAATTGAATGATATGATCATCATTATCTTACTCAATTCAATTGTTTTTACTGAAAATATGTGAGATTTGTGATAAATATAAAATGATATTATTGTTAATGTAAAATAAAAGTATTTTTATTATTTTCATTAAAAGCATATTAAATAATAAGACAGTCATATTTTTTCATGACGTTCAGGTTATCACTTACATTAATTAAATGATCATCCTAATCATCATTATTGATCATATAGTCTATAAGGATGATGACTTATTATGTAATATATTTTTAATAAAAATAATAAGAGTTACTTATCATTTATATTAATTGAAATATTATGTTATATTAATTAAAATTATAAAATTTTAAATTTTGAAGTAAATAAAATAAAAGAAATAATAATAGTCTTGTTACAAAAATTTAAACCATAAAGACTTAATTAAAAAATATTAAATTTTTAAATACTCAAATCCAAAAAAAATAATAGAGATTCAATTAAAATATTAAAATTTATTTAGAATTTATAAACTTAATTAAACTTGAAAATAATAACTAAAAAATCATTATTTTTTACTCTTCATTTTTAATTAATATATTAATTTAATTTTGACAATAAATTTATCATTAATGAATTAATTGTGTTACAAATTATGGATGGTTACAAAATAACATCTATTTTTTAACAGAGGTTATATAACCCTAGTAGACCCAGAAATTAAAACTTCCATGGATCCATGGTACTGAGAAACCTTTCCTAGCTAACGGCGGTTATTTCCGAGGTTAGCAAACATTGAGAAACATGAATTACTTGCATGAGTTTTTAACTCCGGATAATGCTAAAAATTCAAATGATTTTTATATAATGATCATACTTACGAATATATTTTAATATAAACCAATTTTAAAGTTATCATAAAATTATTTAACCTTATTAAAATATTATATTAATAAAATTAAATATGTGTGCATTAGTTTAAAATACTAATGTATTAATTAAAGTCTAAAGTTAGAAAATTGTTAAAGTAAAAATTAAATTATATGATAGGCGTGTTCATTTATTGTGATAAAGACCTTTTATAATTTACATAAAAATATGATATAAAAATAAAATAAAATAAATAATAAATTTACATTAATACTTTTTTTTTTATAGTTCCTTTAATTACTGTATATCCCTCATTCAATTCCCTCAATTAGTTATATGGAATGTTTTATAGTGTGGTTTTCTTAAGTTTTTCTCCAATGTAATGTTCTAACCTTTTCATATTCATATATGTTTCTTATTTTGTCAATATTTGAAACTTAGACATTTGAATGCTATATTTTTTTCAAAATCATATGTTTTCTTTTTTTCATTGTTAGAGTTACTCAACTAGACGGTGTTGCAAATGAATAAATGATTGCCTTTGATGTTATTTGATGTAAGATGAATTATATAAATTTTCATTTATTAATAAGTTCATCTTCTAATTCTTAATATTAGTTAACAAGGTAATATAGGAAATTTTCAATGTAATTTTAATAGATAATGAAGGAAATATTTTATATGTTATATTTTTTCAATTTTTTTTTATTTCATCAGAATTTCACTTTATTTAGAGATTGTATCTACACTCAGTACATTTTTTTAGAACTCTGGATTTTAAAGCTATTTAATTTTAAATATATTATAACTTTGAAGAGGTGGCATCAAGGAGAGTAAGATAACTTAAATATATTATTGATTTGAGTAAGAGTTTCCTTTTTTAACTATTTATTCAAATACTCTTTCTCTTCTGTTTTAAGTTTTTGATTAAGGGAAGATAATGTTAATGTAATAATTTAAGTATTGGGAATACATTTAGTTTTTTTGGAAGTATATATAGACAATTTAGATATTTGCCATAGAATTAATTAAGTAACATATATTTTTCTAAAGTGAATTATTGGTTACATATATGAATTGTATGATTGTTAAAATGAGATATAAGTTAAAATATGTTATATATATGTATGAATAATTGTTAGATAATTAGAATGTTTTTCTAAAGTTTAATTAGTGATATAACAATTGTTATTGTAGAAGGAAGTTATGAATAATATTATACCAATATATAAAATTAGTAAATTAATTATGTCAACGAATATATAACAAATTTGAAATTGTACTTGTACTGTGTATACCATGTTATATTCACGGACACTACTAATTTACCAATTTTATACCTTGATATAATTATCCATAATTCTCTTCTACAATACTGGTATAATTTTATCTGCATGTTATTAGAGAGAAGTATTTATAATACATCTAATGCGATATATATATATATATATATATATATATATATATATATATATATATATATATATATATATATATATATTAGTTTGTTTTAAGTAATTAGCTTACACTTATAAATGAATTCGATAGGTTAATATGTTTGTATATGCATGACTAACATCGTGATATAGAAAGGGGCATTACAAAGTCCACATTTGTTACAAGGGTTACTAAAAATAAAATAAAACGTTTTACTAATTGTCTTATGAGATAATTCAATTAAAAATAAATAGTGTATAACAAGTTTTAAAAAAATACTTAAAATATAATATTAATCATGATAAGATGAATGTATGTTTTGATTTCAGTATGGTTACCCCTTTTTTTATGTATTTAGTAATTTTTCAAATTGAAAATGACTGTTTTTATGTTTAGTATTATATAACATTTATTAATTAATTATAAATGTAACAAAAGTTCAAGTGAACATTTTAAGTCGTCTCAAGCAGTAGTGTGATATATTATAATTGTGTAATATATGTATATAATTTTTTTTTAAATATGTTATTTATTTATCCCTTATATGAGTATCAAAGATTAAAATTAGTTAGTTACAAATGTTATAAGATGAAGAATAAAAACAATATGAAAACACAAATAAAAACTCATTTATTTTATAAGAGTTAAAAACTTATATTTTTTTAAAAATTAAAGTTAAATGCAAATAAAAATTTCATATTTAAAAATCTAATTGAAGTTTATGTGATAGAACTTATATTTTTATTTAAATATTCATGTTTTTATATCTTTGTTAATTTTAAAAAACGCTACAAACTTGATATTTAAATAATACAATTATAATTTTATTTTTAGTTTAAAAATATGGTTTGTTTTAAAACTTTCCCAAAGCTCTTTGGCCGAATTTATATTGACAAATAAAATTTCTAAAGATAGTAAACTCATTTTTTTTTTCAAATTTTATTTTGTTATTGTTAAACATGTTTGTCATACTTTTTAATTAAATGTGATTGCTTTCAAATAGAAACACATTTTATTTTTTCTTATTTCCAATCAATCAATTTATTAAAACAATTTATTTGACAGAGAATTCCATGTCTGATTTTTGTCATGGGAAAAAAATCCTTCAAACCTGTGACTGTCACAAGTGAGCAAGAATATTGCAGACCAAGTTAGCCTTTTTACTAGTTGCTCATTTTCCATTTCAAGTATGTTTGTACAATGTGAAGTCCACAGAGTTCCTTCACCACAGGCATGGTTGCAGGGACTCCCAACTCAAATGTTGAATCTGCTCCATCTTGGTTGCTCCATGAAAGAAGCTGCTTCCTTGCTTCTTTCACTGCTGCTCTTGTGGCACAGTGAATGGAAGCTGCTAGAAGCAGTGGCGGCTCTCCAGAAGCTGCACCAAAAAATTTCATTTTTTAACACTGAAGCTTTCTCTTCAACATCCAAGTTACAACTACTATTCTTTTTTTCTCCGAACTACATGCAGATGAAATTGAAGTCAATATTACTTCTTTTATCCACTTCAATCCTTATGCTTGATACCAAACCGTTTACTTTTTAAAATATCTTCTATAGAGGTGTTACATGAATCTGTATTCAAGCTACTGCATAACACATATTTTGTGTGTTCATCCCTAGATTTCGGAATGTAACTGCTAGAATAAAGAATCGATGACGAAGAAGAGAATCACAAAACTTCCCTTTTTCATGTATGAGTGACGTGCATGCATGAGGAAAAATAAATAAGACCAATGCAAGAACAGATTTTTGTGTCATACCTTTTGAAGAGAGAACACGATGCTGGTGGTGCCCACTGTTGAGGATTTGGACGTTAAACTGCATAGGTATAGTGTCTAGAGTAGGAATTTTATAGTTCCAAGTGCTGTCTTGCAACACCAAACCATCGAGATTTGTTTCGTATTCTTCGAGCATGAAAAATCCTAAGCCCTGGATAAAAGCCCCCTCAATCTGCAGGAAAAAAGAGTTTTGTTAAGAAGGATAAACATTCATAGTGTAATATCTGTAACTTGCAAGAGACCACAGACATTTTATAGGCCCAATTCCTGTTATTTTCTTGGTAGGGCTGAGCATGCATAGCAAGTATATAGTCAATTTACCTGTCCTAAATCCACAGCAGGGTTTAGACTCTGTCCACAATCATAAATAATATCTGTCTGCAAAAATCTGGTTTCTCCATTCAGAAGATCTATTTCCACCTGAGAAAAAAAAAAATCCGTTATTTAGCATGATATGAGATAAGTTGGCTCAGTTACTTCAGTAACTTGGTTTGTGTGTAAATATGACACAAACACTTAACATTCTAGAGAAGTAGTAGTTACCAGTGGACTTAGGAAAATATCATTTTGATTTGAGATATGCACAGGAAAAAAAGACGACTTACCTCACTTACTGCAGCGCCATAATTAAGGTAAAAGGTGGAGTCATTACTGGGTGTATACAATGAAGAGGCTGATAAGTTCACTGCTTGCATGTATGCCTGCATGTTAATAAATTGTTAGTAACATGGTAATTAAAATTTCATGCTGACCTTAATATATAGATGCATCAATTGAGAGAAAAATTTCTTAGAAGTATAATTTAAGTTAACTCAATTTTATAAAATCGACTTGTAAAGTGAAATTTACATCTAAAAATAAACTATTGAAATATCTCTTGTTGACATGTGATCTCCAACAAAATCAAACAATGTTCAAAATTGAGGTCTTATGCTTTATTTACAGTAGTTACCTGAAGGATAAGGGTCTCCCAGTTGATAGAGCCCATTTCCTCCTGCAGTTTTTCTTTAAGAGGCTTTAGTCTCTCCACCAAGATGTTGCAGCTAAGCCTAACTGCTTCGCAACTTGACTCTGATGTAGTGCTCCCAGCAGTGAAACCTCCTTGAATCATGCTCACAGTATCAGATTGTACAACCCGTACTTTATCAAAGAGACCTTCAGTTCCTTCACACTGAATAGCACTGAGACCATATGCAGCCATCTGTTTCACCTTTGTCCAAAGACCTTGACCTATTTCTATTCCTCCAACTTCAACAACGACAGACCCGTCTGAAAAAATACTTACTTTTCCAGGGGTTGGTCTCAGATTCAGTTTAAACACAACCGGTACTCGAGAAATTCCCCTTTTCTTCCAAGTGTTAATCCTGTTAAACTCTTTCACCATTTTGATTCTCTGGTCATAGTTTGAAGAAACTGCTAACTTACTCCATATTGAAGGCAAGGTATACTCATAAGGTTCACCACTAGAGTTCTCATAGAACGACTGAAGGCTTTTGTGCGTGTGAAGATTAATGCTTCTGACAGAATCTACATCCATTGAAAGTGTAGCTGCAACATTTTCTATAATAGCTTCAGCAATATATGATCCCTGCAGCTCCCCAGGACCCCTCATAGCTGATCTACTAGGATGATTTGTTCTGCATACCTTTATATCAAAAGCTAGTGCACCCCAGTTGTACTTCTTAAGGGCATAAACTACATTATGTGGCATAATTGCACTTACATCCACATAGATCCCAGCATTGATCAAAATCTGAAGTTCCAGTGCAGTAATCTTACCATCATTCCTAAATCCAACACTGTAAGTTATCTTCATAGGATGTCTTCCTCCAGCCATTATCATATCTGTCTTTCGATTTAGATATATCCTAACTGGACGCTGTAATTTATGTGCTGCCACTGCACATGTTGCGGCAACCTGCAAGATCTAATTGTTAGTATTATACACACACATGCATACACGTATAACTTTCATATTTAACTTCACCATTGGTGAATCTTTTCTGCAATCGTACAGAAGTATACCATATAACATATAATGGACATAGCCACATTGAAAGAAGCATCAAATTTGGATATTTAAAAGATGATGTGACGAATGAAACAAGATTTTATTTATAATCCACTGGGGTAAATATTTTGTACTATTTCAGAAAATTCAACAAGAGCACATACTAATATTTCTAAGGAAAATTGTAAGTGACTTCTCCAAACGACAGAAATTTGAAGCTTCATGTCTACACTCAACAATAGTTATTTTGTTAACTGTAATGAAGAAAAAGTGAGAGAGATGTAGTAATGAATAAGATTTTCAAAATACTAAAACATAATACTTACAGGTATGGACTTTATGGCCTTTCCACCAAAACCACCCCCGACCCTTCTCGTAATTACACGAACATTATTTTCAGGAATTCCTAGGCATCTTGCTATAGTAGAATGAACAGACTCAGGGCATTGACTTGAGGAGTAAACGGTAATGCAATTGTCTTCATCTGGAACAGCAAGTGCAGTTTGTGTCTCCATATAGAAATAGTACTGAGACCCAAGTTTCATCTGCATTTCACATTAAATAAGATGGAAAAATGAATGTTTTTTCAGGATAACTATTTAAACATTAATTACTCAGGAGCAAACTTAAACATTGTGAAATGAGAGGATGAGGGAGAACAAAGAAAAGCAATAAACATATAGCAATTTACCTCAGCAGAAAGAATCTTGTGATCTGCTTCAGCCATTCCTTTTGATATATCACCAACATGTTTTGGATCGAGAAAGGGAGGAACTTCAAAAAAGCTAGATCTTTCAACAGCATCTTCGACGGATAAAATAGGTGGCTCAAGATTTTCAGTATCATAATCAACAACAGCCGAGTTTGCAGCCATATCTGCAACTTTCTGAGTATCTGCAACCTAAAGAAGCCATTCAGTGACTAAAATGGTAGTATTATCATATCAATCTCCAAACAAATGAAAAATAAGCTCATACATTGTTGGATCACAATGAGGGATTAAGAACTCACAACAAATGCAAGGCGTTCACCAACACAACTGGCTTTTTCTTCTGCAAATAGAGGTTCGGCCCCAAAAATAGTACTGGATCCAATGTTTTCCCCACCATAGGGAATATCTTTACTTGAAATGATATCCCTTACTCCATCTAGTTGCAACTCAGGCTTGAGTTTTATACTCCTTACCCTTGCTAAAGGTTTAGCACTATAAATATATGCTCCATGTAAGCAATTTGGTGGTGATGGAATGTCATCCACAAACACAGCCTCACCTATATTTGATAATTCACAGATATATAATTGTTATTAAACATAAATTTAAGCAATCAAACATGAAAGTCACAATTCACAGGCATCAAAACAGGATAAAATAAGACACATAAAAACTAGTCCATGACCATGAAAGTGATATTTTGAGCTAGTTAGAAGGAAACCAGAGACTTTAAGATGCAAAATATGGATGCAGAATTCATCATAACCTGAAGGCTCACTTCCTAGGAAATGGAATTTAATACAAAAAGGTACCAACTTCTATGTAAATATTTTAGTTTACTGCTCTGAAACGTTGATAGAAATGCAAAGAAAAAACAGCCGTCAGTGAAAATCAACTTAAAACTTAAATATACAAAACACACCTGAAGCTTGTAGTGCAGCTCCAGCTTTCACGAATGGCTCACCAACTGGATGATACTCAGAACCTGCTTCAAGGACTTGCTTGCCAGATGTTAGTAAAGTTGGACCTTTGTCATGAGGTACCTTCTTCTGACTGACTTTTAATTCAAAATCCTCAGCAAAAGGATGATTACTATTTCCATTCAAATAACCATTGCTTATTCTTTCAGGGCTGATAAGAGGGTTGAAGAACTGAAAAATAAAACCAGCAGCCAAACTTGAACGATAAGCTGTTATTGCGTTATCATCTTGAGGTACAATAGTTGCTGTAATCAAGTTAACAGCATCATACAGAACGCTAAAACTTAGAAGTTTTCCAGCTAAAAGTTCTTCAACTTTTTTTACTCTGATTGCGTGCTTACTACCGTAGACTCCAAAAGACAGCCTACAAGTATCTATGACAGTTCCTCCAGAATCCTTGCATGGAGACACCTTAACAAGGAAAGCAGAGCTTAAGTAGGCAAGGGCATTTCCAAGGGGCCGTGGAGAAGCTCGGTATGTTTCAAAGAGGAATCTACCTCTTGGTTCTGAGGATTCACTTTGATTGAGTTCCAAACTAGGAATTTTAATGCTTAAAAGCACACTTTCCAAACCTAACGCTGGTCTTTCCAGAAATTCTTCCAGTGTCAGCCACTCAAATTTTGTGCCAGTCATAATGTGAACCATTGCATCTACAGCAAGAAGTATTACAGCAATATCCGAGGGAAAATTATTCCTTTGTGCCATGACTAAATTGCCACCTACACTGGCTGTGTTCCGGATAAATCCAGAGGCAACTTTGCTCATATGATCAGCAATCTTTTCAAGTATCATTACATAATCTGAGAGAAACTCACTTCTGATATCTTCCCTCAGTACTTCAATAGCTTTAGATATTGTCACTGCTGCTCCAATTTCAATCCCTGTTCGGTCCTTTCTGATCTTTGAAAGCTCAGAAATTCCCCTTAGATCAATGTACTTATCATAGCCTTGTTTATCTTTGTAATATCCCATACCTGTATTACTAACTACAATTTTTATCCGTGCTGCATTGGAATTGTTTAATTTGAATAAACTCTGAAGCTCAGTTAGACTATTAGGTCTGTGCCAACTTTGCTTCTCAGAAGCCAAGAACACATCATGCTTGATTTCCTTCAAAAACGTAGGAAATCTACTATTCAGTTGATTACGGTCATATCGAGGCAACCTACTAACCTTTAAGTCCTTGTTCTCTCCCTTTCTCCAGAATGAGTTCAACCCCAGATCCTCCATATCAACATCAGCTGCAAAGCTTTTGCAGACATCAGCAATTGGTCTGTATCCAGTACAGCGACAAAGATTCCCTGCAATAGCTTTCTCAGCCTCACTAACAGTTGCTTTTGAGAAGCCATCTGGTGGCTCTGCACGGTCGGTCTTTTCAGCATTGACAAGAGTTCCAAAGAGGGAAACACACATTCCAGGAGTACAAAAGCCACATTGAGTGGCATGGAATCCTGCAAATCTTTCATGAATTGGGTGGAATCCTTCTTTAGAATTTCCAATTCCTTCACTGGTTGTTATTGAACAACCATGTATGCTGCAAAGTAGTGTGAGACAAGAGCTTGCTGTAAAATCCTCAACTTGCTCAAGCACAGGATCGTATCTCGAGATTAAAACTACACAAGCACCACAACCCCCTGAAACCAACCATGTCTAAACATGAAGTACCAAGTTGAAAAGAACAAATAGCATTGCTAAAAGCCACTCTAATACAGAAACAAACAGAGTAAATCAACTAACTCTCAGATAACTCTTGTTAAGTTATTCTTTGTATATGTTATTTTCAAGCATTCATTGATTATAAAATTACTTAATGACAAACATGTGATCTGTCTTAAATGGTTGAAATAATTATAAGACTCTGAATGGTTGAATTTAATACATAGAAAGTTTTACCAAAAATAGTAACTCTACTAGTAAGAGTTACAATCTGAGGAACTTAATATATATAAATGAAAATGAAAAGTATGATATAGCTCAAGTGTAATCTATATATTGACATATAATTTTTCCATTGTTTCTTCATCTTAAAGTGACATTAAGCAGAAATGAAGAACAAACAACCGCAAAAAACTGAAACAGCATGCATCCTACAAGGGCACAACAACTTTCAACTAAACCATTGAAAAACAAAAAAGGGAAGATTGTTGAACACATAGGACCATATATGTATATTTAGATAGATATATATAGATATAGATACCTTCACCACAACCGAGTTTGACACTCTTGAAACGAGTGCGAGTGCGTAAAAAATGGAGCAAAGTTGTTGATGGGTCCACGTTGGAGAGCTCAAACCTCTCACCATTAACACCAAAAACCAAACTTGTTGGAGTCTTCTGCAGTTCCATAGTCGAGAAACTGTTATTTCAGTTTTCAGCAAGACAAGAACCTTAAACTCTTCTGATGTGTGAGTCTGTCAGTATATATCTTTCTTCACATCATAGTGTAAAATTCAAAAGTGTTATTTCTTCAGTGAAAACAAACATGAATATGGAATCTCCACTGGACTTTTGTTAAGGAAAAACGTTATCAATAGGTTCAGTTCTGAAAAAGCACTGCACCGACGTGGAAACTTATGATACCATATCTTGCAGTGTTCTTTGGTCCCAACTTTTATCGATTTGAGATTATTAAAATATTAAAACAAAATTATTCAACTCATTCGGCGATCCCAATACAAAATATACCACAATTATTCTTCATGATGCTTTTTATAAAACATTTATAAAAATATTAGCTTTTTTTTGTCTTTATATACCTCTGGTGTGTTTTCTATTATAAATAAATAATAAGAGGAAAATTTAAAAAAATCAATTAATAGAATTTAGCTAAAATTACTCCTACTTTTTTATACCGACTCTTCTTGTATCTCTTTTCAACGTAATAAATGATTATTTATTTTTCTTAATACCTACTCACTTGAAATAACTTATTTTAGAAAATTATGTAAGTAATTAATGTAATTAAATAATTGAGTGATTGATAGAACAATTAGAGTGGGTATTAGTTGCTGTCAAACTGATTGTCACGGCCGAACAAGTCACTAAGAAATTTGTATAGGAATTTGGGATAACAAATTAATCGAATTTAATATAATTTTTATAACCAACCACATAATTAAAAAAAAGTAAAACTGCCAAACATTAATCATTAATTATTGTAAATCTTTGGAAAAGATCTAGAGAAACACAAGATAAGGACAGAGAAGTGATACCAGATGAATTTCTCATATTTTATTATTGATGTGTGCTTGTCATTAATGAAGAAGAAGAAAATGTGAATGTACCCATGTTTCTCAATCAAGATAAAACTGGTCTTTTCAATAAAAAAAAAAAGAGTAAATTAATCTAATATTCTACAATCGAACTTCAAATATTTAAAAGAAAAACAAGTCTGAAAATTTGAGTGTAAAAAGTTAGAAAGAAAATGGTAAAAACTAATGGATTATAATTATTATGAAAAATATTTTTAAAATATTTAGACTTTAAAGGGAAAATAAAAAAAATAAACTTGTTATAGTTGCATAAATCTACCACACTTCGATTTAAGAATGAAAGATCCGACAATAGAAAACAAATGATATAAAAGGAAAGAAAAAAACATTCTAATATTAGCTATAAGACAAGAGAAAACTGAGAAGTTGAAGTACATTATAAGATATTTATAGTGAAACATCGAATTTTCCAACGACATCTATATTAAAAATGAAAACACATGTTTTTTTTTCTAAAGGAAATATTTACATATAAAAGACATTATTCCATCTTAAAACTACTAAAATACATGTGATAATAATCACATTAAATTATTATTTTCCACGCATTAGTAAAAGAAAGTAGAGATGAAAGTAAAGAAATCCTGATTTGATTATCTGAGTTGATTTGTTTAATTGTAAAAATTCATATTTAAATAATTTGAATTATAAATATCTTATATCTAAATTAAAAAATTTATATATAATATTCATTTCACATAAATTATTATCTCTTTAAAATATTTTTCTCTATTTTCTCTCTAAATTTATGAAATAGTTCTTCGTTTTGAGTATAACTTAGCAATTTTGATGAAGAGTAGAATATTTTTGTATGATTAAAAGTTATTTTGAATAATTTTTTTATTTTTTTCATTTTTCGAGTTGGTTTTGTGGAGAGAGATGCATGTCCAAGACTAAAGCTTTGTATGTAAACTTTCATAGACAAATGTGAATTTTGTTACTATAAAAATATAATAAAATATTCAAATTGTTAATAAGAGATTCTAAACCTTAGTCTTCATGTAAGAATAGTGAAGCTAACAGTTTAAATTTCATTGAGTAAATTATGCTATAAGTGAAATTAATTATAATAGCGAAAAAGATAAATAATTTGAATGATAGACATAATTTCATCATTGTTTTCATAAGATAGACTCCCTTTAGTGATATAACAATGGATGTTTATAAGTAATTAATTTTAATATTTTTTTTCAATGCTATTAAACTATTTATAAAAGAAACATTCTATTTTAATATATAATTTCAACTTTATTTAGAACTGTTGGATATTTAAATATGAATCTAAATCTGACATTGAATAAAAATAAAAAAGTTAAACAATACATAAAAAAAAGACTCAACCTATTGTCTTAAAGTTTTAAATTAAAGTTGATGTCATTCTTTTATATATATTTTGAACTATTTTTTCTTTTTGTGAGATTCTTCTGATTATGATCCCTCAAATCCTCTCCACGATTACAATGAGATGATAGATACGTAAATAAATATAAAAGTGGTGTTTCTTTTTGAAATTATAGTTACCACTTGAGTGGACGAGTGGGGTAGTAACAAAGTGGTAAACATAATACATTGCAAGTCACCATCACGTCCCTAATCTCAACATCAGCAATACAGAAACACCAACTAAGAAAAGATGAATTTGTCATATTTTATTACTGATATGCTTTTAAATAATGAAGAAGCGAATGTGAATGTACCCATGTTTCTCAATCATAGCTGGTATTTTCAATAAAAGAATTTAGTAAATTAAATTAAAATATCCTACAATCGAACTTCAAATATTTAAAAGAAAAACTAGTCTAAAAAATTGGTTGTAGAAAATAGGAAAAAAATGGTAAAAACTAACTGATTATAATTATTATGAAAAACATTTTAAATATTTAAACGTTAAAGAGAAACTAAAAAAAATAAAACTTGCTATAGTTGCGTAAAACTACCACGCTTCGATTTAGGAACGAAGGATCTAAGAATAGAAAACAAATGATATAAAAGGAAAGAAAAACACATTCTATATTAGTTATAAGACAATAAAGTTGAAGTGCATCATATATAAAATATTTATACCGAAACAGAGAATTTTCTTAGGACGTATATACATTAGAAATGAAAACACTTGTTTTTTTTTTTTTCTAAAGAAATTATTTACACATAAAAAACGTTGTTCCATCTTCAAACTACTAAAATACAGGTAATAATAATCACATAAAATTATTATTTTCCATACATGCACACTCTAATTGGTAAAAGAAAGTGGATGTGAAAGTAAAAGAAATCCTGATCATGAGTTAAATTTGATTAATAGTAAAAATAATTTAAATGATACGAATATAAATATTTTATTATTTAAATTAAAAAATTATAAACATAACAATTCAATATTTTTTTCACATAAATCTAAATTTAATTTCACACAAGTATTCTTTGAATAATATATGTGATGTTGATATTAATAATTTATAACATGAGATATACCCCAATCAAGAATTATATACTTAATTTTAATATATGCATATTGAATAAATTGATTATATATCGATAAATTTATATTAATGGAATATGAATAGAATATACAAATTTTAAAAATATATGTATATAATTTTGAAATATGCATGCATATGAAATTTTAAAGCACTAGCCTTTTTTATTGGATATGTATATATTATAATTTTTATGAGAAAAAAAATTATTTTAAAAGAGTTGGTGAGTATTAGATATATGTTTATTTCTTAATGTTAGAAAGGAGATACTGTACTAATATATAAATAATTCTATTAATATGAAGTTTTTTTCCTCTCAAACGGTAAAAAAAAAAAAAAAAAAAAAAAAAAAAAAAAAAAAAAAAAAACACCAAGCTGTTAATTAGTTACTTTGGAAAGAACTAAGTTTCTCATTTTTTTCCCAAAAAATTCCAAAACAAAGTTGTAAACAACATTGATTATAACTCCAATTCTTTTCTTCTTTTAACTTTTTTCTAGAAAGATACCTAGTACAGAAGAAATCAATAAAAAAATAAAACTTTTTGCTATTTTATTATTATCATCATCATTTTCTTAAAAAAAAAAAAAAACTTTAAATATCTTACACTTGACGTACAGTTAAGTATTGCTAACAATTCAATTATTATCGCAGTCAACAAAACATATCAAACTGATTAAAGGATTAAGAATTTGCAAGTGTGGTATATATTAATATTAATCAAACCCGTTAACCAATAATTAACCAACAATTTGTGTGTGTATGAGTGTGGTATATATAATATACGTACACACCCCTTTATAATTGAAGTTCTTGTTCTTGATACTGTACCAAAAAAGGATAGAGGAATAAAGTAAACATAATATAATAACTATTCTTTTTTTCTGGTTATATATAGCCATTCTTTTGAAGAAGTCGGTTTCTTAAAATATAGTATTTTTAAAATCTTTGTTTTGAAAAGGAATAAAGACACCAAAATGCTTAACTTTTGTGAAATCAATATATTTGCAGTGAAGAATCTCTTGGAGGTTTAGTATCACTTACCTCTTCTCTTAGACCAAAGCATATAGTTTTTCGTGCATCAGTGCTCTAATAACAGAAACAAAATTGTTTGCACGAAAAGAAAGTAATAAAGCAAAAGAGAAATATCAGGAACTAGAATTTGCGTGTAAAATGCATAACAATCTTCCATCTGTGCATATATAAAAGCACACTTCTGCTGCAACAAGAGAGAAACAAGAGAAGCCAAAAGCAAAATATCAACAACATCAACTAAAAACAATTACCATGACACAATCAGCAGCTAATGTTGATTACCAAGATTTTGATCCCTATTTTGAATGGTCTGAAGACGAAGGAAGTGCCACCCTCGTTGTAATGCTGCCAGGTAAATATTAAACTTCTTCTACCCTAAACCTAATAGTATGATTAAATTCGTATAATATACTTCATTTATTATATAAAATCATTTTTCTGTAAACAACTATACCTTATATTATATATGTGTCATCACTCAATGATTTAATACATGTTCATAGATGTTATGTACTTTCTTAAAAACGTTACATTTTGTTCTATGTAAAGGATTCACAAAGGAACAACTGAGGGTTCAAGTGACTTCAACTCCTATGCTAAGGATCAATGGTGAACGACAGATTCTTGAGAACAAGCGTCGTCGTTTTTCTAGAGAGTTTTCCATCCCCCCATATTGTGACACCAATGATGTGAGTGCTAAGTTTGAGGGTGGTGTTCTAATCATCAAGTTTCCCAAGCTGATCACCCTAGCTAGGGCACAGCCACAGATAGCTCCAGTGAAAGAGAAAGAACAAGCACAAGAAGATCGTGTAGATAAGCCAGAATCACTGCAGAAAGAGAAAGAACCAAGTAGTGATGAAAAAGAAGAGAAGAAAACAGAAGGGCCTAAAGAGAATGAAGCAAATAGTGATGACAAAGAAAAGGGTGAGAAGAAAGAAGAAGTGGAACCTAAAGAAGTTACTAAAAAGAAGGTGAGCACTTATGTGCCAGAAACAGCACAAGTGAAGCCAAAATCTAAGATGACTCAGAGACTGAAAACAAGGGTTTTAGATTTCACTGTGAGTTTGAGATCAGTGGAAGACCAGGAGGTTAAGCAAGGGTTTGGTGGTAACAAGTATTCTGACCTGATTAAGAGGCCAAAGATATTGATGAACATTGGTGTGGCCATCTTATTGGTTATGGTGCTAGGGTTGTATGTGAAAAATGCATTCAGGTCATCATCTCAGGGAGGACCAGAGTTTGAGAAATTCAAGGAATTTTAATTCCCATTTGCATGTTCATGCTTGTGAAAAGCATGATTGAATTCAATAAAGGAGTGTGAAACTGGTCTGGTTGATAACTGGATTCAAATAGACCAATTTTCCCTGTGTAATAAGAGGTGTTAATTAAAGATGGCACAATTGGTATATCACAAATTCCTTTACATGTATGTTAGTGCGTGGTGAATAACAAAGAAAATATCGGAAAGAATACACAAAGATGTCAATATTTGTTTCCTGTGATATATATACAGAAAGAAAATTTGCAGAATCAGTGCTAATTAACAACTAAATATATACACACGTTTTATAGATTTCATGAAACTAAAAAAAGGATTATTCATGATATCAGAAAACACGTGACAAATTATAATGCTTAAGCACAATGTTACGAAAGCACACAAGCAGGAAAAGTAGGGCATGTCAATACGTAAACAAATTAATTGAATATTTCCTTTAATAGATAAAGAAACCTTAAACCACTGTTCTAAAGAACACATGGAGTATATAATAATTTGAGTCTAAATAAAAATATAAACCCCTTTTGACACTAACAACCATACATATATCTTTTATGAAATAAAAAAAAAAAAAAAAAAAAAAAAAGAACAAAAAAAAAAAAAAAAAAAAAAAAAAAAAAAAAAGCAAGAAAGCAAGCAAGAAAAAAAACAAGAAA
>Ga0209489_102972_pt1 | contig 33712 bp, 26 predicted proteins | sample SiratrowhiteBW_FD_187527 | JGI IMG/M metagenome (GOLD analysis project Ga0209489, IMG submission 187527) | Root nodule microbial communities of legume samples collected from California, USA - Siratro white BW (SPAdes) (version 2) | ecosystem: Host-associated > Plants > Roots > Nodule | place...
TTTATAAATATATATATATATATATATATATATATATATTTTAAAAAAATAAAATCTACTATTATTTTGGAATTTACATTTTATGAACTCTTCGTAATCTTACTCAAAATCTCGATTTTAACTACTTAGCTCTTTATAATGCAAGAACCATTTTTAATTTTTGTAAGAAAACTAAATTTTTCCTTTACTAATCCAAGCGATCACTTTAATTTTCGAAAGTAGATCAATTTTTAATTAGTAGTTGCTTCCTGCACGATACAAAATGCTTCCTGCACTTAAAAAATTTCCAAAATACCAATAATGTCATTGTTATTTTATATATTAAATAATTTTTCTTCTTTTCACACTTACAGAAACATTTCTCTTATGTATTTTTTTTAACAATAATAAAAATGATGTTGGATGTTGTTAAGATATTTACACCAATTTAAAAAATTCAGTTTAACACATTATTTTCAAATATTTAGTTTTATGATAATTAATTTCTTAGAAAAATATAGATATTTTTTAATATTTATTAGATTTTTTTATTATTTATTAAGAAAGTTTATTAATATTTATGAGAGAAGTTAACACTTTTTACTTGGATATATTTATTTGTGTTGGTGACTTAAGAGAGAAAAAAAAAAATATGTGACTCTGAGAGAGAAAACAATTATTTAATAAATAAATTAAAAAATAAAAATAATGAAAGGATTATTAACATATTAATAATTTGTCAAGTGCAGAGAAAGCAAGTGCCTTTTTAACGTGTCATCTCCTCTTCCCTTCTCACATATAACCAAGGGCAATGATAAATCTCCACGTTTTCTAAACTTATCAGATTCAGGCTCCTAGGGAGACACTTTAACTTGGGACAATCACCAATAACCAATTCACGAAGCAAGCGAAAGTTCCCGAACCAGTCAGACAAGGATTCCACTTTGGGAAGATCCCGCAATATTAAACTCCGAAGCAAAGGAAGGTCTCCAAAGCAGTCAGGCAAGGATTTCAGGTTTGGAAGATCAAGTAATGACAAACTCCGAAGCAAGGGAAGGTTCCCAAAGCACCCAAACAAGGATTCCACATTAGGAAGATCCCATAATCTCAACGAGTGCAAAGAAGTCATACGTTGTAAACCGTCATGCAAATGTTCCACCTCTTTGCATCGGTAAACCAACAAATCCTCGAGGCACTGAAAACCAGATGACACGTTGAATTTCCGACACCCCACAATTACTAATTCCTTGAGGGAAGAAGAACTTGACATCGACAGTGCAAAGTTTGCACCTTTGTATCCTTGCAATGTCAAATTTCGGAGTTGTTAGGTATCAGGTTGAAGGGCTCCAAGAATCTCCTCAACGTTCTGTTGTAATTCGGGTTCTTCATTTTCATCCCATGACAAATACAACTTGTTAAGTTGCTTATTTGACAAGTTGGCTTCTTTGGCATCTGTTACACTTTTCACCTTCTCCAGATGCTCTATCTGAAGATATCCTTTGAGCTTTAGTGACCCTAGTTCTGCTAAATGGAACCATCTTTCCCTACCAACGAAATAAGTGCTTAATTTCTTTAGCGAAGTTAACTGCTCTAAATGAGGAGGCAGACTTGATAGGTTATAGCAATCCTTGAAAGAGAGTTGTTGTAGAGCCTTTAAGCGTGTTAATCTGTTAGGCAACTGTTTGAGACGATAGCAATAATCTAGTTTGAGTATATGCAAATTCCATAGTTTACCTAATGATTCTGGAAGAGTTTTGAAGTTACCCTCCGAGAGATTTAAGTATCTCAGATGTTTTAAATGACAAACTGAATTGGATAGTTCTTTCACTGCTGTGCACCATAGCACACGCAAAGAGTGGCATTTGAATACAACAGGATAAAGTTGGCCAATATAGGTTCTCAAAGATTTGAGTTGATGCAACTGCATTGAATTAATGGATTCCTCGGATACATCCCACGCAGCCCTCTGATCTACGACATGGTGGATTGTGTCAGACAAGGTTTTTACGCTGCCCTACCTGTTCTACCTCGTTCAGTCCAAAGGCACGATGTTTAAAAATTTCCCAACAATCATTATCAGATAGCACTAGTTCATGAGGAGGCACTGTTCCCATGCTAACTGCAACTGTCTTTGGAAGGCGTGTAGTTACCAAGATGGAAGAACCCTTTGCATCACAAGACAATAATACATATTTCAGCTGTGACCAACTCTCTGGTCCGTCAATCCACACGTCATCCAAAACAAGCAAATATCTTTTTCTTTGAAGCAGATCTCGAAGTCTTATTTGTAGTGGTTCTAGATCCATATCCTCACAGGGATGCCCAGATGCTGCTTCAATGATAGCCTTTATCACTCTCTTCAATCTGAAATCTAACACGGACCCAAATTCTTAACTCAAAGTAGTTGATTATCCTCCCATGCTTGAGGATCAGCTGGACAAGTGTTGTTTTTCCATGTCCACCTTCACCTACAATTGTATAGACTGATGCATTCTCAGAATGAGAACCATAACCAGTCAAAAAGTCCATAATTTTATCTGTATTCCGTAGACATTCGATTCTGTGATGAATAACGTTGTTTGACGCCATTTAGTTACTCCATCTCTCTCCGAGGAAGCATCTCCATCTTAGTCGAATACTTTCTTCAGCAATTTCTTCCAATCTCTCACTTATTTTTTTCATTTTCTTTGCATTTTGCAGCTAAAAACAATATTCTTAGGATGAAAAGAGGATAAGCAAGAGCTTTGTACCATATTTGGTGGACCACACTTTACTCCTTGATGCTCCAATCTCAATGATTCATAGGCAAACCGATCCAAAATGTCATCCAGGACGTGAGCTGCATCTCTTAGCTTTTCCAGCCAATCTTTTATAGCTCTATTAAAGAGCTGTTTCTGCTCGGCATACTCAAGAGTAGCCTAGATTGTAGTGAGCAACTGGCAAGTCTTTTCATGTCTAGATTGAAACCCAAGCACAGTTCCAGCTCGAGTGAATTCAAATTCTGAAGCACAATTTCAAGGATAGCCCCAGCCATGTTACCACAAGATGGAAGAAGATGGAGATAGAAGAGGAAGGGTTGTATGAAGCAACAAGGAAGAAGATTAACAGAGAACAAGTTTTGTGTGCACTTAACATCTGGTTGCGTACCAAAACAGCATTGTAAGCAAGCCAAAGGTTTCTCAAGGCAAGGATCATTTAATGCAACGAATATTTTATGGATGAGGAATAGTTTAAAGCAGCTGCACACCAGGATTCCCTTAACCACTGATGAGATTTCACTCTTCTATTTCCGTTCCTCTCTAGGTATAGATGAGATTTGGAGTTTACACAAAGCATTTCCTTTTTCTTTCCGCATCTTTCTGAGATTATAGAGATAGACTAATTATCTGCCAGATTAATTTTCATTAGCTTTTTCTTTATTAGTTTTTCCAAATGACTTCTATTCGAGATTCCTACATGCCACAAGTACTTTTGGGTTGGGAGGAAAAATAAAGAGTAAATTATAAGTAAAGGCATTGATAGAAGTTCCAATGGATTCATTACTAAGTCTATAACCCCATAGTAAATCGTGAATCAATAAAAGAATATATCTGAGTTGTTGGAACTTGGCATGAAAGGTGTCTTCAGGAGACATATTAATGGGTCTGCCTTACTGCAGTTTGTGGATTTGTACTATATATATTCCTTTTATTCTTTTTGTGATTACCCGTATTATTTTTTGTCATTTGTCTGTAATTAGAGGGATATTACTTTTCTAACTCGGCTTATTATTGATTGAAATTTATTGAAAATTGCATTTTATTTTATTTTATTGGATGGTATTTCTCATTATAAGTCATTCTCATGATTTAGAAAGCCTTAAGCACAAATGCCAAGAAAAAAGGAAAGGTCTCTGCAAATGCCAAACACTTCAGGATGGGTTATATTCTTGAACATTTTTAAAAAAAATATGCAATTTAACTTATAATGTAGGATGAAAGGATATTGGAACTACCATCATAAAAAAAGGCATTGAATTTCATGTATCATCTTTTATATTAGTTTCGCACTCCTTTGATTGTTAGGTTCTGCAATGGACATCCTTGAAAAGTGTCAATTAATGTACAAACGGATTTGTTTTAAAAATCGACCCATGCTTCAATTGTTTTTTCCTTTAAAATTTTATTCAAATATTCAATACACGTTAATACAGAACTTGCACAACATTGAAATACAACAAAGATTTAACAACTTTTCATACATTAATTTTAGAAGGTTTGAGACTTTCACCTCGACTAGGCATATTAAGGTTTTGAGAACACTATAATCAGTGGGGTTTTTCATTTCTTGCAAACGATCCCCAAGCCATAAGAAAACTTGGAGCAATCAAGGGTTCCCATTAACTCTGCACTCACTTCAGTGGCCTCAATGTGATGGGAAGCAGGTGGAGAGAAGACACAAGCAGGACAGTTTGGAGAAAGCAAGGAGGTAGTCCTGTATTTGTCCTCTCCTCCAACAACAGGCATTGCCACACCAACCTTTGCAGGGTTCTCAAAATCTTCCCTGTATGTCCTCCCAAGCACCCCATCCACCTTAGGGGACAATCCGAAGAACCTGAATTGAACTTCCAAGTGAGCAAAGCAATCATCCTCAGGAACCTGGTAGTTGTGAACTGCATCATCTTCTTTGGTCACCGGCACCACATTCACCATAATTTCAGCAACATCCTCCAGCGTCACTATGACACTGTTCCTGGCAGCTACTCTCTCCACCTTCACATCTTTTTCTGGAGAGTGCCAAGTGGAGAGCGGGCTCTCAGGGAGAGTTAGATGGTTTCCATTGTATGTGAATTTGAGATGGTCAACATCTTCATTCCATTGGGGTGTTTTGGGGGCATCAAGTGATAAGGTTTTGGAGTTGAAGAGGATTCCAAGGGCTTGAATCCATGTGTAGTCTCTGGCTCTACCTGCTGGCCTGTGTCCGATGAAGCGAGCATTGATTTGAAGGGAGGAGTCTGCGACTAAGGCAAAGTGTTCATTGCTCTTTCCGTGGAAGTAGAACACTCTCCCATCCCCACCAATGAAACGCGGGTCATAGCACCCTGATCCTGGTGCGTTGCAGTTTGGTTTGCGACCTTCAAATCACAAAAACCAATTTTATCATGCATCTTAACGTATCTTCATACTTTACACAACCCGAAACAAAAGTAAGTAGGACAACGATCATATATATATATATATATAATAGCTAAAGTTACAGCGGATATTATGAATTCTGTTTGGTTCAATTTGTATAAGAATTTATGGAGAAAGTCTTCTTCATAAAAATGAGAGTGGGAATATAAAATATAAATTTATTTAGCAATCAAGTTTAACACACGGGAGACACTAAAACCTAAGATATTATACTTTAATGTATAACGAATCAATGGTGCTTAAGCCATACCTAGTTCAAAAAACTGTTTTAGACCATTTGAAAACCTTGTTCAACTCTTATCAAATTTTCCCCTCAAGATTTAGGATATATTTTAAACCTGATTAAGCTAAGGTCTAACTCGACTCTACTTCAAATAACTAGCAAGAAAAATTGACGGGTAGAAAGAGGAACAATGAAAGGATGGTTTGTCTTCTGCAGACAGCCCTGCATATGGGTTTGTCGCAATCAATTTGACAAACCTTAGCCTTAGGATCTGTTGATTCACTGCTGGGGCACTCATTTGGACATCTGATGTATTTTCCATAGCATCGAGTTCCTTTGGTGCTACATTGCCTGTAATAATATGCATTGGCCTGCACACTCAAACATGACACAAACAATAACACAACAATTATGATGGAACTGCCTTTAGTGATCTCCATACTCAAAACTCTCAGTTAAGGAAATATGAGAAACAAACGAGAGAATTAATTGATGAAGTAACACAATCTCTCCTCCGCAATTTATAGATGCAACATCAACTATGTTGCTTGCTTATTGTGGAGGTGGCTTTTGCAAACTTGCTGCCTAATCTATCGGTGGCTCAAATTTAAAGCACGAACATGGGTTTGGATGATTGAATGAAGAATCATCAAAGGGATTCACATAATTGTTGTCTTCATATAGAAGGGTACATGAATTTGAAGGTGTTAACTGATTCCTTCAACTGCAATAATAATATATTGAACTTATATACGTTGAGAGTGAACTAATAATATATTCTTGTCTTCATATAGAACTTCTGATCAATGGACAGGGAAAGCTTATATACGTTGAGAGCGAAATAATAATATATTCTTTATGAAAATATAAAGTCGACTGATGGAGTGAGAGTTCATAAAATGTTTAGCTTAGTTTTGTTTCTCACTGCACGTTATTCACTCCTGACTTCTAGGTCGTGAATTGTGTAATTTGCGGTATTATTTAGATTCGATGCCCTGATCTACATGATGACATGGTATTTACCATTACTAAATAAACATAAATAAACAAACATAGATGAAGAATTTAAGGGGAAATATATGTCAAGTGAGAATAGCATTATAGTGATTTTGATAACACATACATCTTTGGTAATTTATGCATTGAAATTGATTGTATTCCTTTTTCAAATTATGTTTTACATTAATTTGATTGTCATTTGCTATAATGGTAGTGAATGAGAGACAAGATAACTTATGTATTTGGTTCTAGAAAACACAATTATGATTATTTTATTTGTTTATTTAAATTTAATGGATATTCTATTATATGTTATAAAACCAAGAGGTAGAGGTCGTGGTGGTTAAGGTTAAGGTGTTCATCTTTATGGTAGATCTTCATCTAATGCTAATTCACCCTCTTCATCTCTTTTAACAACCATGAAGTCTACACATCCTATGCAAGAAGGACTTTAACTTTCTCCATGAAAAACATATTGAACATAATGTAGGAGAATCAACTCCTACAACTTTTCTATAGAGTCAACAATGAATCAACCTAGACAATACATGATGTTTAACACCTGAGTATAACTTTGTCAATGTAGTTGATCAAATGTTATGGCTTCATGCAAAAATAGGAGAATAAATATATTCTAATTTAATTGTTATTGTTTAATATGTTCTTCTTTGTGTATATATGTTAGACAATATATTTGAACATAGATTTATACCACCAAATGGTCCTTCCATTATAATCTTAGCACGTGTAAAAGGGTTCGTCCTACTTAAACTTCGAAATAGTTGTTTTAGAGAGTTTAAGGCATTATAAAATAAACTAAAATTATCGACGGCCAAAAATTAATCAATAAATCAGCGAATATTATTTTTATTTTAAAAATTATTATTATTATTATATTATTATTATTATTTTTACTTCTATTATTATTTATAGTTTCATCATTTTTATTATCCTTCATTAACGATTTTTTTGAAGTTTTGGACAAAACACACTAAGGAAAACGTAAATCTAGGACCTCTCAACAGTTAAATAGAATCCTTAAACATTGAAATTTTTACAATTATTATACTTATTGATACAATTTCAATTATTATAATTATAATTAATAATAATAATAATAATAAAAATAATAAAAATAATAATAATAATAATAATATTATTATTATTATTATTATTATTATTATGATAAATATTATTATTGTTGTAAATGTTAATAATATTACTATAAATATTATTATTATACACATTATTATAAATATTATTATTATTATTATTATGAACTTTTTTTTTTTTTTCATTTTCTTAGCACTTTTGGAGCGAAAAGCAACATTATTGGGATGAAAAGAGGATAAGCGAGAGCTTTGTACCACACTTACTTGATGCTCCAATCTCATATACAAGATTTTAGCTTCTTTAACCAATCTTTTATAGCTCTATTCTCTGTTCAGCATCCTCAAGAGTAGCCTTTATTGTAGGGACCAAACTGTCAAGCCGTTTCATGTCTTAGTTTTATGATCATAACTTTACTAATCATAACTTCACTATTATTATTATTATTATTATTATTATTATTATTATTATTATTATTATTATTATTGTAACTATTAATATTATTAATATTATTATTCATATTAGTAAATTATTATTATTTTTATTATAACTATTAATATTATTATTATTATTAATATTAACAATAATACTAATAATCTTAATAATAATATTAATCATATTAATAATATTATTAATCATAATTATATTAATAAAATTAATATATAAATAATAATATTAATGATAATATTAATAATAATATTGATTATAATATTAATAATAATAATAATAATATCAATAAATTTAATATAAAAAATAATATTAACAATATTAATATCATTATTATTATTATGAAAATTAATATTACTATTAAAAATAATAATAGTAGTAATAATATTAAAAATATTATTATTTATTATTATCGATGACCAAATCAGTAATTAAATTTTTTTATCATTAATCTTAGTCACTGTTCAAATTTTTTTTAATAATATATTTATATATATATATATATATATATATATATATATATATATATATATATATATATATATATATTCACATTTTGAATTGAAATTGAAACTCATAAGGAATAGTGTTATGGCTGACAACACATAACAAAGTAAAAATCTAATTAATTATATTAATTTCTAATTAAAATTAGGTTTAGGTTGAATTCATTCAAAAAAGAAGATAAATAGTCATTGAAGGAAAAAAATTTCAATCACAAATTTTTACAATTTTATTTGATATTTCTTATTTTTACAATCTAGTGTGAAATTTAGATAATATAAAATATATATCATCTAACAATTTTACGATTAAAATTTCAAGATCTTAACCATTTGAATGTAAGAACTAAAAAAAAGTATATCAGGAGAATATAATTTAAAAGAAAAATTTTCTATAAAAAGTTTTCTTTGAAAGATACCTTTTATTTAAAATAAATAATTCATTAATGTTTCATAAATACTGTAATTTAGGATACCAATGTAATATGTGGATCAATATATTTCTTTTTATAAATAGGCAGCATATCCGCAAAACAAAGATGAACAAAATAAGGTATATATGATGTGTATCGTATTTGAGAGTTAATAAATGTGATCTTTTAATAGAGTATTTGGATGAAAATGATTTATATATGATTTTTAGACATGGAGTGAGCATGAGTAGCGATAAAGATGTTTTGAGAAAGAGACAAATACAACTTCCATTCCAGATGCGGTCAAGGTCAAAGGTCTATGGAAAGATATAAGGAAGGTATTATAAAGACGCCACTTCGTGGCTCTTTATTACCACTCATGGTCACTTCATTTCCAAGATCAATATATAAACCATTTTGACCCAAATGGCCCATTGAAAAATCACACAACCATTAACTCTCAAGCACTATATCTTTATAATGTGAGTGGCATAATACTTATTTATATCATTAATTATAGTATTTATGAAACATTAATGAATTATTAATTAATTATTTATAGGAGTTTTTCTTAAATTGTGATCCCCACATATTAAGAAAATATATTAATTAATATTACTGACGAATTTATTATGTCTCGTAATATTTAATATATCAATATAATAATAATAATAATAATAATAATATAAATCAAATAACAATATATTGAAAATAAAAATAGTAATATTAGTAATAATTATAATAATAATAATACAAATAATAATAATACAAATAATAATAATAAAATTAATAATAATAATGTAATTTTAATATTGTTTTTATTATCACTAATAATATTATTATTATAAACATGGCTATAAATATTTTCATTATAAAATGTTATAATTAATAATATTATTATTATTATTATAAATATAAAATAAATATTAATATTATTAGTATTATTATAAATATTATTATTATTATTATTATTAATATTGTTATTATCATTATTATAAACATTATTATATATATATATATTACTATTATAATAAAAAAATGATATAAATATTATTATTATTATTATTTATTATTATAATAATAATAATAATAATTATTATTATTATTACTACTACTACCATTATTAATACTGTATTATTATTAATATTATTATTGTTATCATTATTCTAATTATTATTATGATTATTATTAATGTTATTATTATTATGAATATTTTTATTTTATTATTATTTTTATCATTATTATATTTTATTTATATTATTAGTAATAATATGTTAAGTATTATTATATTTACCTTATTCATTAGTAAATTGGTAGTTAATTTACCGACGACTAATTTGGCAGTAAATCTTTTCGTTGGTAAATTCGGTAGTAATTAACGATAGATTATATCCATTGGTATATTGACCATAATTTTGTTTCAGTAAAATTTGTCGATAATGACATTTTATCAACGGATAAAATTTTTTCGGTAATTCTTTTGTCGGTAAATCACGTTTTTCTTATCGTAAGGTAGTTTAAATTATGGTTATATTTAAAATAATTATTTTATTATTCTATTATGTTTCTTTCCTAACTAATTTCTCATGCAAAAAGAGTATAGGTGGGATCCGAAACAAGTGCAACTCATTATATCCATTTTTGAGACAAAAGATTTTTGTATCTTGAAAAAGGCAATGAACAAAGTTAGAAAGGGTCAAAATAAGGATACTTGGATTCCACCACTTGTTTGATAAACCTTGAGCCAACATTGGGGTTTTACAAAATTCCAAAAGAATAGTGTCATTGCCAAGGCAAATCGGACTGTTCATAAGGGAGTCTCAGCCTACTATGGTGGTTCTATATCTATTTCAACTCACTTTGACAAAGTTGTACTCTTTTTTTAATTTTTTTATATATTTAATTTAAATATGAAATATTGAAGTTAGACATTTAATTTTTCTTTTCATTAAATTTATGTAGAGTAAGGAGCTTGAAAGACAATCAATTTCTTGGAAATTGTAGAGAGAACAAAAAAAATTAAAGACTGGACAATGGTCAATGATTAGATGGGTGAGCTTGTAGTATTCTTAAGCTTTAAGTTATATTTTAATGTTTATTATATTTTTTCTTCACAATAATGACATTTGACTTAATTTTTAACAGAATTATAAGTAACGTCCGAAAGAAGCCTAACAACATCTAATGGGTGAAGGGTCATCTTTGCAAACCTCTCCTGTTGTCTTATTGATGACAATGAAATATACTTCAATGTTATTGGAGGTGGATATAAAAAGGGAAATGTGTATGGTCTTGGTGCATTGAACAAAAAGGTTTTCTTGTTCTACAAGTGTTGACTCTACTTCAAGTCAACCTTCAATAGTCCATCAAATACAAGAAATGCATGAGATTTTTCAAAAGTTAATTGTTGAACTTATGGAAAAGCATGTCAAAGAGCGAACACTTGAAGAAAAGATGAAGAAATGGTGAAAGATCAAGAGCAAATGATGAAAGATTAGGAACAGACGAAACTCATTTTACAACACATTCAAGTGAGTATTTTGATGTCAGGCCCTTGAAATCATACTTCCAATGGACATCATACAGAAGACCACATTAGACATGATAGTGCAAATGTATGATAAATTCTATAATACATTGGACTCTTTAATTTGCTTACAATACTCTTCATTATGTAAGATACTTACACTATTGTTTTATATATTATGTATTGAAGTTCATTGATGATTGGCATGATTGAATTTTGAGTATTTGTAAGCAGGTCTGAAAATTGTTTATAAACAACACAAAATAATATGTAAAAGTAGGTGATATTGTTCCAAAATTTAGCCACCAAAACTTCTTTTGTTTTAGCCATCAATTTAGTCACTGAAATTTATTTCACTTTAGCTACCGATAATTATTTCATTTTAGCCACCCTTTTAGCCATCAAAATATCTTTCATTTTAGCCAACTAAAATTATTTCAATTTAACCATCGAATTAGCCACCATTATTATTTCATTTTTAGCCAACGTTTTGCCACAAATAAAATCGTGTTGACCATGACATTGCATACCAAGATGATGACCTTCAACAACTTTAAGTACTGTTAAATGTTGATCGAAATTTCGTTCATGATTCTCTCGTTGATGTTGATAGGGGGAGAAGAAATAGATCTACAATTACTAAATCAAACAAACATATTTAAAGAATATGAGGGTGAATATATGTCATGTGAGGATATCATTGATAGTGATTTAGATGACACAGATACCTCTTCAGTAATTCACGCATTGAAATTGATTGTATACCCTCTTTAAATTATGTTTTACATTAATTTGATTATCATTTGCAATAATTGTAGTGAATGAGAGGCAAGATAACTGGCGTATTTAGTTCTAGAAAACACAATCAAGTTGGAGTCTTTTGATCAAGATTACTTTATTTGTTTATTTCAAATTGATTAATCTACTATTATTACTCTATTACATGTTATATATGTAATATATTTCACTTGCAGATGACACCAAGAGGTAGAGGTGGTGATCGTACACCACCTAATCGTGGTGATCGAGGTGTTCATGTTTATTGTAGCCAACACTAACTCACCCTCTTCATTTGCTCTTCCAACAACCATGGATTCTACACATCTTGTCCATGAAGAACCCTCACTTCCTCTACTTTATGAAGAACATGTTAAACATAAAAGTAGGAGAATGAACTCCTACTAACCTTTTTACGGAGCCAACTACAAATCGACCTTCACCAATACAAGGGTGTTTAAGACCTGAGTATGACTTTGCCAAAGTAGTTGATCAAAGGTCGTGGCTTCGTGGAGAAATGGGAGAGTAAGTATATTTTAATTTAATTGTTATTGTTTCATATGTTCTTATTTTTGTATATCACTTTGACAATATATTTGAACATAGACTTATACCACCAAATCGTCCTTCCACTATAATCTCACACATGTTTTTAGTTGTTTCATTTTAGTTGTAATTTTTAGTTGTATCTACAATTTCTATAATTTGTAGTAGATCTTTATATTAGCACTTGTGAGTTGCTATGAAGATTTGATGAAGCCAACCATGTGATGAAGTTCAAGACCTTGTGATCATATGTGGACTGCATGGAGTTTGCTTGAAGATTGGAGGAGCTCGGTTTAGAACTTAGTATTGTGTGTTGTGTGCCAAGTTAGAGTTAAAATTAGTGATGCATACAATCTTAATCAAGGATAAGCTCCATAAGTGTTTTCTAATTTAACAATGGATTTGAGAAATCATTAAAATCAGAACTTGAGTTTTGAATAACTGTTTTAACTAACTCGAGAAGAACAATCGATTGTTTGACAAAACAATCGATTGAATTTTAAGACAGTTGTCTATAAATAGTTTGTTCGTTTTTGAAAACAAATATGAAATCATTCTAAACATTTTCTGAGTAAGAACCTTGAGTTTTCAAAGAGAGAAAAGCGCCTTCTTGTCTAGTGATCAAGATCATTCAAACTCTTTTATCAAGAACTGCTTTTCGAATACTACTGGAGCTTTGAATTGACTGGGACTGATACATCACTGATCTTATCATCATCTAAGCCTTCTATACCCTTTCTTCATTACTTTTGTAATCTGTTGTATAGAAGTGCTTGTGTTGCTGTGTTCGTGATAAATCTTTCATTGTATTGGATTCTTTTCTGTTGTGAGTTACCTGGTGTGGTAATTTTGTGTGTACAGTGGATTCTGTACAGTTTGTAACTTGTTGAGGGGATCAGTAAGGGGTATTCTGGAATATATAGTGGAGTTTGTATAGTTCCAGGTTCTGCTGTAGGTTTCAGTAGAGGGTTTGCTGTAGGGAGCAGTGTATTATTGCGGGTTGCAAGTGATTGAATTGTTGTAAACTGATCTGGTTTGATCTTTTATAGTAGAAATCTTTACTGTGGAGTAAGGGACTAGACGTAGCTCTTGAGGAAGGGTGAACCAGGATAAATCTTTGTGTTCATGCTATTTCTTGCTCACCTCTTTACAGTTCTTGTTATTTTTCTTGATTTTTCTGAATCTGATAGAAACTCATTATCTGGTTTAATTGATTGGTCCTCGTTAATATTTGAGTGTCTCTTAAATCATATAATACATCTATAGACAGTTTATTCGATTCTTTTCTGAAACAAACAGTTTTCTAATTCACTGGGTTTTCTGTTCATCAGTCTGTTTTTCCAGAAAAGTGGCTTTCCATAATTAGTGGTTAAAAACAGCTTTCAAATATTAAAACAAAGTCTGTCTTGTTTAATAAAAGGTTCTTGAACCAGTAATTCATTACAAACTTGGATTTGATCGATTTTTTTTTATTTCTTGAATTAATCTTTAACAATTGGTTTTACTGTATACTATTTTTCCAAAACTTGCTTAACAATCTACTTGTTTTCCAGAATTAAAATTTGTCTTCAGTTTACTGATTCTGTGTGATTATTATTATTTTGGAATTAGTTTTGAACCTTTGCTGATTGCATTTTATATCATCTTGAATAGTTTTTTTTAAAGATTTTTCATTCCTCACGTTGAAAAATACATTTGCGAAATTTTTTAAAGGTGTTCAATTCACCCCCTCTTGAACTTGGCCAAAACTTATTTTACACTGTATCTACAATTAGATAGAGTTTTTAATTATAGAGGTGTAGTAGGGTGTTAAACTAGTTGTTGTTGGATCTTGCAAGGTACAAGATTGTATCTTGGTGTGATTGTGTATTTTTTGTGATTTTAGTGAAATCTTTGCAAGGTTTACTAGGAAACTGGATGTAGCTTTTGAGGAAGAGTGAACTAGTATAAAATTCTCGTGTACTGTATCTCTAATCTTGTTTCTTGCATTAATTTTAGAATTTTTCATAATCTGTATAAGGATCAAAATTTAACTCAACTGAAACAGGAATTGAATTAACTATATTTCTTTCAAATTGGTAATTTGTAAAAACTGAGATTAACTACAATATATTGTATTTCAGTTAATATCTTTCAAACATATTATTTAACTTATTGTTCTTCTACATTCTTTATGTTGGAGAATTGATAAAAATTCAATACATTGTTTGTGAATTTCAAATGATTATTTTTCTGTTGTTTTGATTTGCTGTGAAAAATAAAATTCATTGTTCCAAGAATTAAACCAATTAAATTTTTGTCAAAATTTCTAACCAGAAATTATATCTGATTGTTTGCAAATTTAAATTAATTACTTTTTTGCAACTAATATTGTAGTACCCAACCTTTGTCTAATAACTCCTGAACCTGGACTTCTATCTTCTTAGTCTCCTCTGGATTTGTTATATAAGATGGTCGGTTGCACATACTAGCTCCTGGAACAAAATGTATTTGATGTTCTATGAACATAAAAGGTGGAAATCCAATTGGACTTTCTGTAGGGAACACACCATCAATTTTTCTTAAAAGCTTTTGAATTTCAGGGTACAAAAACCCAATTTCTGAAGAAGTGATAATGTGTGTGAGTGTTCCTTGACACCGAAAGAGATACGGAGGTTGTTCAATTAAGAGAACTCTTTTTATTTATTTGTGACAAAATGTTCTCTTTCTGAATGACCTAGTGGGAATGAACACCAATCTCCTACACCTCAGATGTATCTTTAAGAATTATTTTTCATTTTTGTGGATTTATTTTTTCATTTTCTCTTTTTTGTTTTTGTGTGTGCTTGATTCTCTTATATTTATGAATGTGTCAAAGGATGAAGTACAAACTTCTTTTTCTTGTAGGTAGAGGTAATCTCAATAATGAGGCCATTATACATGATTTTCTTATTAAATTGTCATCGCCTCCCTAACAAAATATTGCATGCTTCCATAGGTACCATATTGCATAAAACTTTATCTTCGTATTTTCCTATAGAAAGCTTCACCTTCACCTGTTTGTTGACTATTATATCGTCGTCTTCATTAGTGTGAGTATGTGAAGATTTCACTTCTTTTCTCTTGTTCTTTTCTTTTTCACGGGTTAGGTTCATGGAGGGTTCATCTTTAGATTTTTCCTTTTTGATACTTCCCCTCCCTTTTGAATTCCTTATTCGTGAGTTGACGAGTTAGACAGATTGGACGAATACGGACTGACGAGTTCAAAAGATTGATCCATTCTGCCTAAATGATGATAGGCTGGTATCCATTAACCCTAAACCCAACCCACTTTACAAATATCATATATTATTTCATTTAATTATAAGAATACTAAAGCAAAACCAATTCAATTAAATGAATCTCAACACGACAACTCATAAGTTCTGTATAATACGTAAAAATATATTTTGTTTTAGATTCTTAAGTTTATTATTTAAATTGTATATTATATATACTATTGATTTTATAATTAATATCAATAAGATGTCAAAAAAGAAATTTTGCAACAAGAATCACAGATAATCTCAAAACATGAATTTTAAAAAAAAATACGAACTCTTTATGTGAATAGCATGTTATGATACAAACTTAGAATATAAAATATATAAGAAAATAAGAAAAATAAATATTAAAATAATTTTCTTATTTGTTTTTACTCAATGAAAGTTTCAAGATGTTTTTAAAGAAATTAAACATAAAATATAGAAATATAATGAATAACTATTATAATATTTATCCATAGCAGAATGTACATCCAGTTCTAAATCCTTTTTAATGGAAATCTTGGATATACATTTTAAGGCAAATAAGGACATCTTGGAAGTCAGTCTCAATTACTACTCGAAGCAATGTACATACACGTATACATATACACATCAAAAATTAGGAAAAAATATTTGTTTCATATGATTTTTTTTAAATTTGTTATGGTTAAAATAACTTATACTTTTATGATTTCATATTATAAAATTTAAAAGATATGAAAATAGTTTAAGAATTTATAAAATTTAAAAGAACATTATAATATTTTTAAAAAACATTAAAGTTATAAGAGTTAATAAGAAATAAAAAATATATATATATAATTGGATGGAAAAAAGTAAAATCCATATAAATTTGCTTATTAATTTAATTGAAAATTCATTTAAACAATTGCGGACCGAAGAAAGAAAAGTATAGGAAAAATGTTTAATGCTTATTAATTTCTGAGCATTTAATTTCTGTGTTCATTGTTTTCTGGTCAAGGAATTGCGTGAGAATCCGTGTGTATGAATTGTAAATAGCATGTCATCACGTAGATGAGAGCATCGAATCTAAATAATGCCACAGATTACACAAATCACGACCTAGAAGTCAGGAGTGCATAACGTGAAGTGAGAAACAAAACTAAGCTAAACATTTTATGAACTCTCACTCCATTAGTCCACTTTATATATTCATAAAGAATATATTATTATTTCACTCTCAACGTATATGGCCGAGTTCCTTACGCCTCCCATAAGCTTTCCTTTTCCATTGATCAGAAGTTCATACACCAATTTTTGCAGTTGAAGGAATCAGTTAACACCTTCAAATTCATATACCCTTCCATATGACGACAGCAATTATGCGAGTCCCTTTGATGATTCTTCATTCAATCATCCAAACCCATGTTCGTGCTTTAAATTTGAGCCACCGATAGATTAGGCAGCAAGTTTGCAAAAGCCACCTTCACAATAAGCAAGGAACATAGTTGATGTTGCATCTATAAATTGCGGGGGAGAGATTGTGTTACTTCATCAATTAATTCTCTCGTTTGTTTCTCATATTTCCTTAACTGAGAGTTTTGAGTATGGAGATCACTAAAGGCAGTTCCATCATAATTGTTGTGTTATTGTTTGTGTCATGTTTGAGTGTGCAGGCCAATGCATATTATTACAGGCAATGTAGCACCAAAGGAACTCGATGCTATGGAAAATACATCAGATGTCCAAATGAGTGCCCCAGCAGTGAATCAACAGATCCTAAGGCTAAGGTCTGCCAAATTGATTGCGACAAACCCATATGCAGGGCTGTCTGCAGAAGTAAGACAAACCATCCTTTCATTGTTCCTCTCTCCACCCTTCAATTTGTCTTCACTAGTTATTTGAAGTAGAATCGAGTTAGACCTTAGCTAATCAGGTTTAATATATATCGTAGATCTTGAGGGGAGAATTTGACGAAAGTTGAACAATGTTTTCAAATGGTCTAAAACTTAGTTTTTTTAACTAGTTATAGCTTAAGCACTAGTTATTCGTTATACATTAAAGTATAATATGTTCAATCAAGGTTTTAGTGTCTCCCATGTGTTAAACTTGATTGCTAAATAAATTTATATTTTATCTTCCCACTCTCCTTTTTATGAAGAAGACTTTCTCCATAAATTCTTATACAAATTGAACCAAACAGAATTCATAATATCCGCCGTAATTTTACCTATTATATATATATATATATATATATATATGGTCGTTGTCGTGCTTACTTTTGTTTCGGGTTGTGTAAAGTATGAAGATACGTTAAGATGCATGATAAAATTGGTTTTTGTGATTTGAAGGTCGCAAACCAAACTGCAACGCACCAGGATCAGGGTGCTATGACCCGCGTTTCATTGGTGGGGATGGGAGAGTGTTCTACTTCCACGGAAAGAGCAATGAACACTTTGCCTTAGTCGCAGACTCCTCCCTTCAAATCAATGCTCGCTTCATCGGACACAGGCCAGCAGGTAGAGCCAGAGACTACACATGGATTCAAGCCCTTGGAATCCTCTTCAACTCCAAAACCTTATCACTTGATGCCCCCAAAACACCCCAATGGAATGAAGATGTTGACCATCTCAAATTCACATACAATGGAAACCATCTAACTCTCCCTGAGAGCCCGCTCTCCACTTGGCACTCTCCAGAAAAAGATGTGAAGGTGGAGAGAGTAGCTGCCAGGAACAGTGTCATAGTGACGCTGGAGGATGTTGCTGAAATTATGGTGAATGTGGTGCCGGTGACCAAAGAAGATGATGCAGTTCACAACTACCAGGTTCCTGAGGATGATTGCTTTGCTCACTTGGAAGTTCAATTCAGGTTCTTCGGATTGTCCCCTAAGGTGGATGGTGTGCTTGGGAGGACATACAGGGAAGATTTTGAGAACCCTGCAAAGGTTGGTGTGGCAATGCCTGTTGTTGGAGGAGAGGACAAATACAGGACTACCTCCTTGCTTTCTCCAAACTGTGCTTCTTGTGTCTTCTCTCCGCCTGCTTCCCATCACATTGAGGCCACTGAAGTGAGTGCAGAGTTAATGGGAACCCTTGATTGCTCCAAGTTTTCTTAGCTTGGGGATCGTTTGCAAGAAATGAAAAACCCCATTGATTATAGTGTTCTCAATACCTTAATATGCCTAGTCGAGGTGAAAGTCTCAAACCTTCTAAAATTAATGTCTGAAAAGTTGTTAAATCTTTGTTGTATTTCAATGTTGTGCAAGTCTTGTATTAACGTGTATTTAATATTTGAATAAAATTTTAAAGGAAAAAACAATTGAAGAATTGGTCGATTCTGAAAACAAATCCGTTTGTACATTCACACTTTTCGAGGATGTCCATTGCAGAACCTAAAAATCAAAGTAGGATGATACATAAAATTTAACCTTTTTTTGGTGATGTTACACAGTCGTTTCATCCTACATTATCAGTTAAATTCTATATGGTGCCGTCCCAGAATTGGGGATCACCATGGTTGACAAAGTACTGAGTGAATGAAACACCTAATGATAATGTTGAGAAACTAAGATTAAATACTAGGTAATCCTTAGGTGATGCATGTGTTTGCCATAGGGTCGCGTAGTAGAAGATGAGGTTGGTATTTGTAGAGACCTTTCATTTGTTTTTTAAGGCTTTCTAAATCATGAGAATAACTTATTAGATGAGAAATAAAATCCAATAAAATAAAAAAAAATATGCAATTTTCAATAAATTCCAATCAATTACAGATAAAGGGTAAAAAATATAAAATTATAAGGATAATCACAAAAAAATATAGAACAGAAGATAAACCCATTAATATAACTCGTCAACACACCTATCACTACAAGAATTAATGTCTCAAATTAACTACCAAAATAAAGCGTCGATCAAAAATAAACCCTAATAAAGTTTACTAAGCCAATGCTAGTCTCATACTATAATTAACATAAATAAGATTTAAAATCTTTGAAAAGGTAAAAAAATTCTGTACTTCAAATGTATGCCACTTTACAGCGGACGGATAGATTTAAATAATAATATTAAGGTAACTGAATATAAAATAAATTTTAAAATAATATACATGTTATAAAATAAATTTTAAAATAATATACATGTTGTGTGGACAAAAAATAATAATTTTTTTAAAACAAATAGCATGGGCTTAAATCGTCTTTCCCTTCACCCATCTGCAATCCTAATTTGCATTCCTGGTTCCCTTTTCTCTATAGCCCTAACTCCAGTTTCTCGTTTCTCTCTACTTATATGGTAGTTTAGATTTGCAAACTCTGGTGTGTGTCTTTAGAAGGGTTTTAGAGCTGGATCGCAAAATTGTTTCAAATCTTGTAGTGTGAGAGTTGACATAAAAAAATTGAGTTTTAGTTATCATTAAAATGTGTTAGTAAATGATAAAAATTGGTTGTTAAACACTTTAGCGACCGCAATAACGATCCAAAATAAATAGTGACAAAAACTCTAGTTGTTAAATAATTAGACCGACTTTTTGGATGGTCGCTAAATTAATGATAGAATGTTTGGTTGAAATAAATAAGATTATAGTGGAAGGACCATTTGCCTTATCATGCGTGGGATTATAGTGGAAGGATCATTTGTTAGTATAAATCTATGTTCAAATATATTGTGGAATAGATATACAGAAATAAGAACATATTAAACAATAACAATTAAATTAAAATATACTTACTTTCCCTTTTCTACGTGAAGTCATGGCATTTGACAATTAAATTAAAATATACTTACTTTCCCTTTTCTACATGAAGTCATGGCATTTGACAATTAAATTAAAATATACTTACTTTCCCTTTTTTACATAAAGCCATGGCATTTGATCAACTACATTGGCAGAGTCATACTCAGGCGTTAAACACTCTTCATTAGTACAAAACATACATTCTACAACAGGATAATATGTCGGTTAAAACATAACCGATGTAAACAAAAATGTAGTGACATTTTTGTAAATATATGAAGAGATATTACATCGGCTAACTCAAACCCGATGTAATATACCATATACTATGTCGGTTGCCCCTCATAACCGATGTAGAAAAGACTCAAAAAAATAAAAAAACACAAAATTTGAAAACTTTGATTTGGCACTGAAGATATAACATCAATTATGTTCTCCCAACCGACGTTATCTCTGTCATGTGGCTCAACGTCAAAATTTGGGGAAAATTTATAGAATTTGGTTTAGATATAACGTCGGTTGGATCCTTGCAACCAACGTTATATCTGTCCTTGAGAAAGTTTGTAAGGAAAATTGGGTAAATTAAGGTTAGATATTACGTCGGTAGCGACATAGTATCTAGGTCGTGGTGAATTTGGGAATTTTGGGGTATATATTACGTTGGTTATTGAAAATAACTAACGTAATATCCCATGTTTTAACATTTCAACCACTGTTTTTCTCTTATGCTTTTCCTTCTCCTTTGTTTTCACTTTTGTGCGCACTGGTTTTTCTCCTTTGCTTTTGCCATTGTTATTTTGAGTATACTGTTTCAAGCCTTCAATGATCTCCAAAAATAATTCACTCTTTGTTTTCGTTTTGCCTCCTCTACGAAGCCATTTTCGTTTCGCCTCCTCTCACTCACTGCTCACGTTGCTTTTGCCATTTTCGTTTCGCCTCCTCTGTTTTCCATTGTTCTTCACACGCCTTCAATCATCTCCAACGTTCATTCACTCTTCATTTTCTATTCACTCGTCAAGTTTCTCGTTCACTGGTATGTGTTTCATTTTGCCTCCATTTTCGCTTGCTTTCACTGGTTTTCCTATTTCATTCACTTCATTTTTGTGTTTACTAGTTTTGCTAGAGTTCATTTGGCTCCAATTGTGGTGACTAGTTTTCATTCTCCGCGGCTCGCGTCACCACTGGTTTTCCTTCTCTGCGCCTCGCGTCACCACTGGTCTACAAGAGGTATGTTTTTACTATCTTTGAAATGTTGTATATGTATGATTAAAATGTTTGTTTGTATTGAAATGTTTTTCGTGTATGCTTCAATATTTGTGTTGCGCGTTTGGGTACTGAGTCGGGGGATGTTCAATCATTGGCAATTTGTATTTAATTTGTTCATTGTGTAGTATATATGACTTTTTTTTGCTCTACGTAGTCATGGATCGAAGTTGGATTAATGGAAGTTGAATCAATGATGTGTATGAGAAATGTGTCAAAGAGTTTCTAGAATTTGATAAACGGAATGGAGCAGGAATAAATGGATATTATTATTCGTGTGTGAATTGTCTAAATGAAAAAATACTAGATATTGAGTTGATACGAGAGCATGTTCTTTGTGATGGTTTCTTGAAAAACTATACAATGTGGACTTGGCATGGTGAAGTTCTTGACTTATCATATTTATCTGAGACTGAATGTCAACATTCTAATATATATTATGGGGATTGCGTGGAAAACATGATTCGTGATATTGAAGAAGATAGTTTCCACCAAGCATGTGTGTATGATTCATTAAAAGATGATTTAGTAACATAATTGTATCCCGATTGTTTAAGTTTTTCATATTTGTCAACAATATTATGATTATTTAATATCATGGGAAGAAATGTGTGGACTGATAGAAGCTTTACTGAATTACTTGAATTGTTGCATGAAATACTTTTAGAAGGAAATACATTGCCAAACAGTCACTATGAGGCCAAGAAGATATTATGTCCAGTGGATATGGAGTACCGAAGATATTATGTAACATATATCGTAGTTGTTGTTATTCAATGCAAATTATATTTTGGCTGGCTGGATATTGGACTGCTTTGTGTAAATTTGCAGGTTTTATGGATAGAAACCAATTCAAACTGCATTTTTTAAAAATAAGTGACACATACTATGTCGGTTAAGGCATTAACTAATGTAGTATTGACTGAGTAAATCAACAACAGGATATACTACATCGGTTACTAGCCCAACCGACGTAGTACACCCTTATTACGCCAGTTACTCTACCCTAACCGACGTAATAAGGTTTCATTTTTTTTAGATTTCAAATGATACTAAGTCGGTTATACACCCTAACCTACGTAGTATCCACCTCTTATGCCAAAATTGAAACATTTAAGTATGGTATATGACGTCGGTTTCTATTTCCAACCAACGTAGTGACATACATATTACATCGGTTGCATAACCGACGTTATATGACTTTCTACGTCGGCTGCATCTACATCAGTTTTGGAATTGATGTAAAATGTCCTCTAGAACTAATTAAAAAGGTCATTTTTCTACTAGTGCTTGTATTGACGAAGGTTGATTCATAGTTGACTCTGTAGAAAAGTTAGTAGGAGTTAATTATCCTACATTACATTCAGCATGTTCTTCATGAACTAGAGGAAGTGAAGGTCCTTCATGGATAGGATATGTAGACTCCATGGTTGTTGGAAGAGCAGATGAAGAGGGTGAGTTAGTGCTGGGTGAATATCTGTCATAAACACGAACACCTCGACCACCTCGATTAGGTGGTGTATGACCACCACCTCTGCCTCTTGGTGAAATCTGCAAGTGAAACATATTGCATATATAACATGTAATAGAGAAATCAAAGAAGATCAATCGATTTTAAGTAAACAAATAAAGTAATAATGATCAAAATCTCAAACCTAATTGTGTTTTCTAGAATAAATACGTCAGTTATCTTGCCTCTCATTTACTACAATTATTGCAAATGACAATCAAACTAAGGTAAAACATAATTTGAAGAAGGTATATAATCAATTTCAATGCATGAATTACCGAAATGGTATTTGTGTCATCAAAATCACTATCAATTCTACCTTCCCTTGACATATATTCCCCCTCATATTCTTCATCTATGTTTGTTTGATTTAGTAATTGTATATCTATTTCTTCTTCTCCCCCACACCTCCATCAACAATAGAAAGAGAATCATGAACAAAATCTGGACCAACATGTAACAGTACTTGAAGTTGTAGAAGGTCATCATCTTGGTATGCAGTGTCATGCTCAAACCGACTTATCTGTGGCAAAACGGTGACTAAACTGAAATTATTATCGGCGGCTAATTTGGTGGCCAAAGTGAAATAAATTTCAGTGGTTAAAATGAAAGATATTTCGGTGGGTAAAATGGTGGCTAAAATAAAATAATTATCGGTGGCTAATTAAGTGGCTAAAGTGAAATAAATTTCGGTGGCTAAAGTGCAATAAATGTCAGTGACTAAAGTGAAATAAATTTTGGTGTGTAAAGTGAAATAAATTTTGGTGGCTAAAACGAGAGAAATTTTGGTGGGTAAATTTAAGAACATTATAACCTACTTTTACATATTATTTTGTGTTGTTTATAAACATTTTTCAGACCTGCTTATAAATACTCAAAATTCAATCATGCTAATCAATAATGAACTTCAATACATAAATAAATAACAATAGTGTAAGCATATTACATAATGAAAACTATTGTAAGTAAATTAAAATAGCCCAATGTATTACAAAATTCATCATACAACTAATCCACTTCTGTACTATCATCTCTAATGTGGTCTTCTGTATGATGTCCATTGGGAGTAGGATTTGAAGGGTTGACCTCAAATTATTTACTTAAATGTGTTGTAAAATGAGTTTCATCTGCTCCTAATCTTTCATCATTTACTCGTGATCTTTCAACATTTGCTCCATCTTTTCTCCAAGTGTCTGCTCTTTGGCATGCTTTTCCATAAGTTTAACATTTAACTTCTGAATAGTCTCACGCATTTTTTCTATATGATGGACAACATAAGGTTGACTTGTAGTAGAATCAACACTTGTAGAAGAAGTAAACCTTTTGCTCAACGCACCAGGCCCATACACATTTCCTTTTTTATTTCCAACTCCAACAACATTAAAGTATATTTCATTGTCATCAATGGAACAACAGGAGAATTTTGCGAAGATGAGTCTTCACCCATTAGATGTTGTTAGGCTTCTTCTCGACGCTAGTTATATCTCTCTTGAAAATTAAGTCAAATGTCATTACTGTGAAGAAAACATATAATAAACATTAAACTATAACTTAAAGCTTAAGAATATTACAAGCTCACGGGTGTTATCATTGACTCATTGTCCAGTCTTTAATTTTTTTGTTCTCTCTACAATTTTCCAAGCAGTTGGTTGTCGTTCAAGCTCCTTACTCTACATAAATTTAATGAAAAGATAAAACTAAATGTCTAAGTTCAATATTTCGTATTTAAATTAAATATATAAAAACATTAAAAAAAAAAGAGTACCACTTTTTCAAAGTGAGTTGAAATAGATATAGAACCACCATAGTAGGTTGAGGCTCCCTTATGAACAGTCCAAATTGCCTTGGCAATGACACTATTCTTTTGGAATTTTGTAAAACCCCAATGTTGGCTCAAGGTTTCTCGAACAAGTGGTGGAATCCAAGTACCCTTTATTTTGACCCTTTTTAACTTTGTTCATTGCCTTTTTCAAGATACGAAAACCTTTTGTCTCAAAAATGGATATAATGAGTGGTTCTTGCTTCGGATCCCACCTAAACTCTTTCTGCATGAGAAATTAGTTAGGAAAGAAACACAATAGAATAATAAAATAACATTTTAAATATAACCATAATTTAAACTACCTTACTACAAGAAAAATGTGATTTACCGATAAAAAATTATCGAAAAAATTTTATCCGTTGGTAAAATGTCATTACCGACAGATTTACTGAAACAAAATTATGGTCAATATACCAATGGATATAATCTGTCGTTAATTACTACTGGATTTATCAAAGAAAAAATTTACTGTCAAATTAATTATTGATAAATTAACTACCAATTTTCTAATAAACAAGGTAAATTCATCACTAATTAAGACATGAAAAGCTTGCCAATTTGCTCCTACAGTAAAGACTACTATTGAGGATGCAGAGTAGAAACAGCTCTTTGATAGAGCTATAAAAGATTGGTTGGAAAAGGCTAAAAGATGCAGCTCACATCCTTGATGACATCTTGAATGAGTTTGCATATGAATCATTGATATTAATATTTATAGTAATATTATTAATATTTACAACAATAATAATATTTGTAATAATAATAATATAAATAATATTTAATAGTATTATATTATTATTATTATTAATTATAATTATAATAATTGAATTTGTATTAATAAGTATAATAATGGTAACATAATAGAAAAGCTTCAATGGTATGATGTTTATGGATTCTATTTAACTACTAAGAGGTCCTGAAATTAGGTGTGTTTTGTCAAAAACTTTTAAAGGAATCGTTAATAACAAATAATAAAAAGGATGAAACTATAAATAATAATAAAAATGATAATAATATAATAATAATAACAATAATAATAATAATAAATTTTAAAATAAAAATAATATTCATTGATTTATTGACAAAATTTTCTGTCAATAAATACCATATTATTTATTAACGAATTTTTGACTGTCAGTAATTTTAGTTTGTTTTATAGTGCTTAAACTCTCCAAAACATCTATTTTGAAGTCCAAGTCGGATGGACAGTGGTAAGATGATAATAGAAGGACCATTTGGTGATATAAATCTATGTTGAAATATATTGTTAAACTGATATAAAAAAATAAGAACATATTAAACAATAACTATTAAAATAAAATAAACTTACACTCTTTTTTTATTCAGGAAGTCATGGCCTTTGATCAACTACATTGGCAAAGTCATACTCAGGTATTAAATACCCCTGTATTGGCTAAGGTTGATTCATAGTTGGCTCTATAGAAAAATTAATAGGAGTTGATTCTCCTGCATTATGTTTAGCATGTTCTTCATGAAGTGGAAGAAGTAAAAATCCTTCATGGACAGGATGTATAGACTTCATGATTGTTGGAGAAGCATATGAAGAGGGTGAGTTAGTGCTTGGTGAAGATTTGTCATAAACATGAACACCTCAACCACCATGATTAGGTGGTGTACAACCACCACTTCTACCTCTTAGTGTTATATGCAAGTGAAACACATTACATATATAACATGTAATACAATAATCAAAGTAAATCAATCAATTTTGAAAAACAAATAAAGTAATCATAATCAAAAGACTCGAATCTAATTGTGTTTTTTAGAACCAAATACGTCAGTCATCATGCCTCTTCACTACAATTATTGTCATGCCTCTCATTCACTACAATTATTGCAAATGACAATCAAATTAATGTAAAACATAATTTGAAAAAGATATACAATCAATTTCAATGCATGAATTACCAAAGAGGTATGTGTCATCAAAATCACCATCAATCCTATTCTCACTTGACATATATTCCGCTTTTTTCATATTCTTCATCTATGTTTGTTTGATTTATTAATTGCAAACACCATGTAATCATGTACATGAGGGCATCGAATCTAAACAATGCCGAAGATTACACGATTCACGACCTAGAAGTCTGGAGTGCATAACGTGAAGTGAGAAACAAAACTAAGCTAAACATTTTATGAACTCTCACTCCATCAGTCCACTTTATATATTCACAAAGAATAAATTATTATTTGACTCTCAACGTATATGGCTGAGTTCCTTACCCCTCCCATAAGCTTTCCTTTTCCATTGATAAGAAGTTCATCCACCGATTTTTGCAGTTGAAGGAATCAGTTAACACCTTCAAATTCATATACCCTTCTATATGACGACAGCAATTATGCGAGTCCCTTTGATGATTCTTCATTCAATCATCCAAACCCATGTTCGTGCTTTAAATTTGAGCCAGCGATAGATTAGACAGCAAGTTTGCAAAAGCCACCTTCACAATAAGCAAGCAACATAGTCGATGTTGCATCTATAAATTGTGGGGAAGAGATTGTGTTGCTTCATCAATTAATTCTCTTGTTTGTTTCTCATATTTCGTTAACTAAGAGTTTGAGTATGGAGATCACTAAAGGCAGTTCTATCATAATTGTTGTGTTATTGTTTGTGTCATGTTTGAGTGTGCAGGCCAATGCATATTATTACAGGCAATGTAGCACCAAAGGAACTCGATGCTATGGAAAATACATCAGATGTCCAAATGAGTGCCCCAGCAGTGAATCAACAGATCCTAAGGCTAAGGTCTGCCAAATTGATTGCGACAAACCCATATGCAGGGCTGTGTGCAGAAGTAAGACAAACCATATCCTTTCATTGTTCCTCTCTCCACCCTTCAATTTGTCTTCACTAGTTATTTGAAGTAGAATCGAGTTGGACCTTAGGTTAATCAGGTTTAATATATATCCTAAATCTTGAGGGGAGAATCTGACAAAAGTTGAACAATGTTTTCAAATGGTCTAAAACTTAGTTTTTTTAACTAGTTATACCTTAAGCACTAGTTATTCGTTATACATTAAAGTATAATATGTTCAATCAAGGTTTTAGTGTCTCCCATGTGTTAAACTTGATTGCTAAATAAATTTATATTTTATCTTCCCATTCTCATGTTTATGAAGAAGACTTAGTCCATAAATTCTTATTCCACATGATACAAATTGAACCAAACAAGATTCATAATATCCGCTGTAATTTTAGCTATTATATATATATATATATATATATATATATATGGTCATTGTGGTGCTTACTTTTCTTTTGGGTTGTGTAAAGTATGAAGATACATTAACATGCATGATAAAATTGGTTTTTGTGATTTGAAGGTCGCAAACCAAACTGCAATGCACCAGGATCAGGTTGCTATGACCCACGTTTCATTGGTGGGGATGGGAGAGTGTTCTACTTCCACGGAAAGAGCAATGAACACTTTGCCTTAGTCTCAGACTCCTCCCTTCAAATCAATGCTCGCTTCATCGGACACAGGCCAGCAGGTAGAGCCAGAGACTACACATGGATTCAAGCCCTTGGAATCCTCTTCAACTCCAAAACCTTATCACTTGATGCCCCCAAAACACCCCAATGGAATGAAGATGTTGACCATCTCAAATTCACATACAATGGAAACCATCTAACTCTCCCTGAGAGCCCGCTCTCCACTTGGCACTCTCCAGAAAAAGATGTGAAGGTGGAGAGAGTAGCTGCCAGGAACAGTGTCATAGTGACGCTGGAGGATGTTGCTGAAATTATGGTGAATGTGGTGCCGGTGACCAAAGAAGATGATGCAGTTCACAACTACCAGGTTCCTGAGGATGATTGCTTTGCTCACTTGGAAGTTCAATTCAGGTTCTTCGGATTGTCCCCTAAGGTGGATGGGGTGCTTGGGAGGACATACAGGGAAGATTTTGAGAACCCTGCAAAGGTTGGTGTGGCAATGCCTGTTGTTGGAGGAGAGGACAAATACAGGACTACCTCCTTGCTTTCTCCAAACTGTCCTGCTTGTGTCTTCTCTCCACCTGCTTCCCATCACATTGAGGCCACTGAAGTGAGTGCAGAGTTAATGGGAACCCTTGATTGCTCCAAGTTTTCTTATGGCTTGGGGATCGTTTGCAAGAAATGAAAAACCCCACTGATTATAGTGTTCTCAAAACCTTAATATGCCTAGTCGAGGTGAAAGTCTCAAACCTTCTAAAATTAATGTATGAAAAGTTGTTAAATCTTTGTTGTATTTCAATGTTGTGCAAGTTCTGTATTAACGTGTATTGAATATTTGAATAAAATTTTAAAGGAAAAAACAATTGAAGCATGGGTCGATTTTTAAAACAAATCCGTTTGTACATTAATTGACACTTTTCAAGGATGTCCATTGCAGAACCTAACAATCAAAGGAGTGCGAAACTAATATAAAAGATGATACATGAAATTCAATGCCTTTTTTTATGATGGTAGTTCCAATATCCTTTCATCCTACATTATAAGTTAAATTGCATATTTTTTTTAAAAATGTTCAAGAATATAACCCATCCTGAAGTGTTTGGCATTTGCAGAGACCTTTCCTTTTTTCTTGGCATTTGTGCTTAAGGCTTTCTAAATCATGAGAATGACTTATAATGAGAAATACCATCCAATAAAATAAAATAAAATGCAATTTTCAATAAATTTCAATCAATAATAAGCCGAGTTAGAAAAGTAATATCCCTCTAATTACAGACAAATGACAAAAAATAATACGGGTAATCACAAAAAGAATAAAAGGAATATATATAGTACAAATCCACAAACTGCAGTAAGGCAGACCCATTAATATGTCTCCTGAAGACACCTTTCATGCCAAGTTCCAACAACTCAGATATATTCTTTTATTGATTCACGATTTACTATGGGGTTATAGACTTAGTAATGAATCCATTGGAACTTCTATCAATGCCTTTACTTATAATTTACTCTTTATTTTTCCTCCCAACCCAAAAGTACTTGTGGCATGTAGGAATCTCGAATAGAAGTCATTTGGAAAAACTAATAAAGAAAAAGCTAATGAAAATTAATCTGGCAGATAATTAGTCTATCTCTATAATCTCAGAAAGATGCGGAAAGAAAAAGGAAATGCTTTGTGTAAACTCCAAATCTCATCTATACCTAGAGAGGAACGGAAATAGAAGAGTGAAATCTCATCAGTGGTTAAGGGAATCCTGGTGTGCAGCTGCTTTAAACTATTCCTCATCCATAAAATATTCGTTGCATTAAATGATCCTTGCCTTGAGAAACCTTTGGCTTGCTTACAATGCTGTTTTGGTACGCAACCAGATGTTAAGTGCACACAAAACTTGTTCTCTGTTAATCTTCTTCCTTGTTGCTTCATACAACCCTTCCTCTTCTATCTCCATCTTCTTCCATCTTGTGGTAACATGGCTGGGGCTATCCTTGAAATTGTGCTTCAGAATTTGAATTCACTCGAGCTGGAACTGTGCTTGGGTTTCAATCTAGACATGAAAAGACTTGCCAGTTGCTCACTACAATCTAGGCTACTCTTGAGTATGCCGAGCAGAAACAGCTCTTTAATAGAGCTATAAAAGATTGGCTGGAAAAGCTAAGAGATGCAGCTCACGTCCTGGATGACATTTTGGATCGGTTTGCCTATGAATCATTGAGATTGGAGCATCAAGGAGTAAAGTGTGGTCCACCAAATATGGTACAAAGCTCTTGCTTATCCTCTTTTCATCCTAAGAATATTGTTTTTAGCTGCAAAATGCAAAGAAAATGAAAAAAATAAGTGAGAGATTGGAAGAAATTGCTGAAGAAAGTATTCGACTAAGATGGAGATGCTTCCTCGGAGAGAGATGGAGTAACTAAATGGCGTCAAACAACGTTATTCATCACAGAATCGAATGTCTACGGAATACAGATAAAATTATGGACTTTTTGACTGGTTATGGTTCTCATTCTGAGAATGCATCAGTCTATACAATTGTAGGTGAAGGTGGACATGGAAAAACAACACTTGTCCAGCTGATCCTCAAGCATGGGAGGATAATCAACTACTTTGAGTTAAGAATTTGGGTCCGTGTTAGATTTCAGATTGAAGAGAGTGATAAAGGCTATCATTGAAGCAGCATCTGGGCATCCCTGTGAGGATATGGATCTAGAACCACTACAAATAAGACTTCGAGATCTGCTTCAAAGAAAAAGATATTTGCTTGTTTTGGATGACGTGTGGATTGACGGACCAGAGAGTTGGTCACAGCTGAAATATGTATTATTGTCTTGTGATGCAAAGGGTTCTTCCATCTTGGTAACTACACGCCTTCCAAAGACAGTTGCAGTTAGCATGGGAACAGTGCCTCCTCATGAACTAGTGCTATCTGATAATGATTGTTGGGAAATTTTTAAACATCGTGCCTTTGGACTGAACGAGGTAGAACAGGTAGGGCAGCGTAAAAACCTTGTCTGACACAATCCACCATGTCGTAGATCAGAGGGCTGCGTGGGATGTATCCGAGGAATCCATTAATTCAATGCAGTTGCATCAACTCAAATCTTTGAGAACCTATATTGGCCAACTTTATCCTGTTGTATTCAAATGCCACTCTTTGCGTGTGCTATGGTGCACAGCAGTGAAAGAACTATCCAATTCAGTTTGTCATTTAAAACATCTGAGATACTTAAATCTCTCGGAGGGTAACTTCAAAACTCTTCCAGAATCATTAGGTAAACTATGGAATTTGCATATACTCAAACTAGATTATTGCTATCGTCTCAAACAGTTGCCTAACAGATTAACACGCTTAAAGGCTCTACAACAACTCTCTTTCAAGGATTGCTATAACCTATCAAGTCTGCCTCCTCATTTAGAGCAGTTAACTTCGCTAAAGAAATTAAGCACTTATTTCGTTGGTAGGGAAAGATGGTTCCATTTAGCAGAACTAGGGTCACTAAAGCTCAAAGGATATCTTCAGATAGAGCATCTGGAGAAGGTGAAAAGTGTAACAGATGCCAAAGAAGCCAACTTGTCAAATAAGCAACTTAACAAGTTGTATTTGTCATGGGATGAAAATGAAGAACCCGAATTACAACAGAACGTTGAGGAGATTCTTGGAGCCCTTCAACCTGATACCTAACAACTCCGAAATTTGACATTGCAAGGATACAAAGGTGCAAACTTTGCACTGTCGATGTCAAGTTCTTCTTCCCTCAAGGAATTAGTAATTGTGGGGTGTCGGAAATTCAACGTGTCATCTGGTTTTCAGTGCCTCGAGGATTTGTTGGTTTACCGATGCAAAGAGGTGGAACATTTGCATGACGGTTTACAACGTATGACTTCTTTGCACTCGTTGAGATTATGGGATCTTCCTAATGTGGAATCCTTGTTTGGGTGCTTTGGGAACCTTCCCTTGCTTCGGAGTTTGTCATTACTTGATCTTCCAAACCTGAAATCCTTGCCTGACTGCTTTGGAGACCTTCCTTTGCTTCGGAGTTTAATATTGCGGGATCTTCCCAAAGTGGAATCCTTGTCTGACTGGTTCGGGAACTTTCGCTTGCTTCGTGAATTGGTTATTGGTGATTGTCCCAAGTTAAAGTGTCTCCCTAGGAGCCTGAATCTGATAAGTTTAGAAAACGTGGAGATTTATCATTGCCCTTGGTTATATGTGAGAAGGGAAGAGGAGATGACACGTTAAAAAGGCACTTGCTTTCTCTGCACTTGACAAATTATTAATATGTTAATAATCCTTTCATTATTTTTATTTTTTAATTTATTTATTAAATAATTGTTTTCTCTCTCAGAGTCACATATTTTTTTTTTTCTCTCTTAAGTCACCAACACAAATAAATATATCCAAGTAAAAAGTGTTAACTTCTCTCATAAATATTAATAAACTTTCTTAATAAATAATAAAAAAATCTAATAAATATTAAAAAATATCTATATTTTTCTAAGAAATTAATTATCATAAAACTAAATATTTGAAAATAATGTGTTAAACTGAATTTTTTAAATTGGTGTAAATATCTTAACAACATCCAACATCATTTTTATTATTGTTAAAAAAAATACATAAGAGAAATGTTTCTGTAAGTGTGAAAAGAAGAAAAATTATTTAATATATAAAATAACAATGACATTATTGGTATTTTGGAAATTTTTTAAGTGCAGGAAGCATTTTGTATCGTGCAGGAAGCAACTACTAATTAAAAATTGATCTACTTTCGAAAATTAAAGTGATCGCTTGGATTAGTAAAGGAAAAATTTAGTTTTCTTACAAAAATTAAAAATGGTTCTTGCATTATAAAGAGCTAAGTAGTTAAAATCGAGATTTTGAGTAAGATTACGAAGAGTTCATAAAATGTAAATTCCAAAATAATAGTAGATTTTATTTTTTTAAAATATATATATATATATATATATATATATATATTTATAAA